>Ga0208375_1000383_pt1 | contig 65618 bp, 85 predicted proteins | sample RifOxyD1_FD_184038 | JGI IMG/M metagenome (GOLD analysis project Ga0208375, IMG submission 184038) | Soil microbial communities from Rifle, Colorado - Rifle Oxygen_injection D1 (SPAdes) | ecosystem: Environmental > Terrestrial > Deep subsurface > Rock core/Sediment | place: Rifle, Colorado... | reverse complement strand
TTCAAGCACAAGTTGTGGGGCGATAAATTTTGGAGTGAAGGTTACTTTTGTAGAAGCATTGGCTCAACAACAACAGAAGCTGTTGAATTTTACATCAAAGAATCACAGCAGAAACATTGGTTTTAACTTTAACACGCCCCGTGGCTTTAGCCCGTGGGTAGTTGACAGGAGAATTATGGAAATGATAAATATCCCAAGAGCCGAATATGAAAGATTGAAAATGCAGGCAAATATAGATGTAGATTTATTAAAACAATTAGTCAGAAGTGTAAAAGATATTAAAGAAGGCAGATTAATTCGAGTGAAGTAGCGATTAAATTAACTATCCTGCGGGTTATTTTCTTTTATCAGTTTTTCTATCTCTTCCCTGAAAAATTCAAGAAATAATCTTATTGTATTAATTGTTTTTTGCTGGTCTTTTTTACTGCTTATTGCAACCATATAAACTGCCTGCAAATCTTCATAAATTAGATAATAAATCCTGTAGTTTTCAAATCTTGATTCCTGAAACCATTTTGTCCCTAAGGGATTTCCATATTCTAAATTTTCAGTTAGTCTCTCCTCAATTTTATCTATTCTGTCTTGAATATTTTTATCATATTTTTCAATTTCTTCTTGAAAGCCAACAGAACGAAATACCTTATACTTCTTCATATAAATACTACATAGAAAGAGATTAAAAATTCTTCTTTTTAATCTTATTATACTAACCTTGCGTACTAATTCTCCCCTGATTTAAGCTTTTTAAGAACTGTTTCTGCTGTACCAAGATAAAGAATAACTCTTTGTATTACTTTGCTGCCTTTTCTAATTGATTCTACAATATAATAATATGTTCTATTGCCTCTTTTATTTGCTCGGATATACATACTAATAATATGAGCACTACATTATATAAGCTTTTCTATAGTATAATATATATAAATATGTATAGAAAAGCAGATGTATAGTGAACACTACAATTATTAAAAAATGATATACCCTAATAAAGAATTCAGAAGGCTCGTTGAATTTATCAACGAGGGAAGAGAAGATAAATCCAAGAAGATTTATGTTGATAGAGAACCAAGGAAGATAGATTGGGTTGCGTACAATCTATCTCAGATTAATAATATTAAAGAAACAATAGCATTTATCAACGAGGAAGTTGATAAATGTCAAAATCCCAAGAGAAAAGTTGGAAAGCCATTAACAAATCCTAAACTTTTATGCAAAGCAATTCTTATTTGTGAGGCATTTGGATTAACAGAAAGAGACGCACAAGGATTTATAGAAGTATTTGGAATATCCGCAAAGATTATAGAGAAAATTGATGACAGAGTTATAGGCAATGCCTATAACAGGCCAGAAGTTGCGTACATATTAAAACAAATATTTGATAGAACAAAAGATTCAGATGGAATATTGATGGGCGATGGAAGTGGATTAGAAACTTCAAGAAAACAAAATTATGGAATGAATAAAAGTTCAACAAAAGAGTTTCTTACTTCTATTGTTGATTCAAGAGAAATAATACAGGCTTTTGATTTTTCTGGTGAAGATGAATGCAAAGCAATGCATTCATTAATCGAAGAGGTGGATGGAGAAAGTTTAAGATTAGATGCAGGATTTAATGATAGGGAATTAGTAAGAAAGATAGTTGAATTTGGAATGGTGCCTTATGTTTATCCAAAGAAAATCAATAAAATGAATGGCGATGATTCTTGGAGAGAAATGTATATTGAATTTATGATTGATATTATTGAATGGCTTCAGGAATATTATTTAAGAGTTCATTGCGAAAGTTTTCATTCTGCATTCAAGAGGGTTTATGGAAATTTAACAAAAGTTAGATACCATAGCAAATTTGTTCAAGTAATGACAAGAATAATCTTGCATAACAGAGCAAGATTATCTTACTTTAGGAGAATATAGATTAATATGTACGCAAGGTTTATTATACTTAAACACTTATATACTAAAGAAGAATAATCTTTATAATGCTATTATCTTTCTCTAAAAAATGATAAAAAGACTCACTGAAATTGACCATTTGGAAGCCGCATTACCCTTATTGGTATCGGCAGGAGAATATTTTAAACAAAATACTTCAGGATACGTGATTTGTGCTTCTTCTTCAACTACACCGCAGGGTCTTCCCTCTGTTCAATATATATTTGATCTTTTTGAGAAATTGCCAGAAGGTCACCCATTAAAAAATAGATTCAATTCTGAAAAAATAAGAGGAGGATATAATACTCTTAAACGCCTGAAATTTGATCCAACGAGAAATTATGAAGAGTTAAGAGCGCACCTTACTCCTTGTCCCTTTGCCTAATTTTTTCTAAAATTCAGAAAACATACTCAAATATGTAGGATACCCAAATATTCTTGGCTCCCAAAGTCCCGCCCTTTCCAGTAATTCTTTTCCTTCTCTAAATGCCTTTGATAATTCATGATATTGTTTACAAGCCCAATGAGTGCAATCGACTTTTCCTTCTCTATTACACCCATAAGTTAAACTGATAACATTTCCATCTTCTGAACGAATTAATTTAAATCTTTTTTCATCAAGGTTAAATTTTCTATTTTCACCCATTTTATCTCTTTCTCTTTCAATATAATCATGAAATTGCAGCAGGTTATCTTCTAAATCTTTAGAGATACATCCTATGCCTTTTCCAATATACACTCCAGGGCGCTTGAAAGTTACAATGATAATTGCCCCTTTTGCTATGTTTTCTAAATCTTCCCATCTTAAGATTTGTTTAGGTTTTAACATGGTTTTTTTGTTATTTTAGAGATATTTGAATGTTTATAATAATTATTGAGATAGCAAATTCGTAAAACTTTCATTAGTTACAATTTATAAATGTGCTTTTCCCCTAGAATGCGCAACTGCTGTTGCGTTTATTTAATAAGAAAACTAGGAAGGGGCACTTCTTATAATGAGAACTATCTGGCTTTCCTTCTTGTATATTGTGGAAGATTGCTTGCTGTATGATATTTATCCCCGGGAATTCCACGGAGTTCTATAATCGAAAGTAAATTAATGCAGAGTGCAGCATTTTGAATCAATCTTTTTTTAAGTTCAACATCTGCATGTGGATTTTTGGGGTCTATATCATCAATTTTGCAGATTCTCTTTTCAAACATCCTTTTCCATTCTTCCAGAGGCCAGCTGTCATTTTTATCCCCCCATAAATAATCTTGAACTCTCCTTGCATATTGCACCATCTCTGCAATATATCTTCTTTCTATATCCAGACGCTTTTTCATAGATTTTTTATTTTGATACATATCATTTTTCAGATTATTCTATTTTTAATCTTTATCATTCTAGACTTGATACTATTAAAATTATCGAAAGTGCCCCTTCCCACCTAAACTCTTCCCCTGACCACCCAGCACATTTGTAAACTTTTGCTCAAACAAATTGTAGAATCCTCGCAAACCTCTTCAAGATAGTTCGTTCCAGCCTAAAAAAGATAAATCTTTTTGGGTCACTCACTTCGAAGAGGGTAACTAATTTCATTGTCGGAAGTTTTAAAAACAAAATTAACCTGATTTAAGTAATAAAAGATGGTGAATAAAGTTTCTAAGAAAAAGAAAGACAGAAAACTATTTCCTGTTCTTGATTTGAAATCTGACAAAGACATAGCAATGGATTTTTCAGTCAAGGTATATAGGCAGTTTGATAAAATTGTAAAAGCAATTGTTTTATTCGGCTCTTCTGCAAAAAACAGCGCAACTCCAAATTCAGATATTGACTTGATAATTATTATTGACGACGCGGCAGTTCAGTGGGATCAGGAATTAATTGCATGGTATAGAGAAGAGCTTGGAAAAATTGTTGAGGCGAACCGCTATAAAAAAGAACTCCACATAAATACTGTGAAATTAACAACGTGGTGGAGTGATTTAATGAAAGGAGACCCGACTATTTTGAATGTTCTCCGCTATGGAGAGGCAATGGTGGATATTGGAGGATTTTTTAATCCATTAAAGTCATTATTAATTCAGGGAAGAATCAAGTCAACTCCAGAAGCAGTTTATATGGCGCTTAATCGTGCGCCTGCGCATTTTATGAGAAGCAAGATGGCTGAACTTGGCTCTATCGAAGGTTTATTCTGGGCAATGGTTGATTCTGCACAAGCAGCTTTAATGTCAGCCCAAGTTGCACCTCCTTCACCTGAAGAAATTCCTTTAATGTTAAAAGAGACATTTGTTGAAAATAAGATGTTGAAAATGGATTATGTTATATGGTTCAGGGATTTGTATGCAATCCATAAGCAGATTGACCACAGAGAAATAACTGATTTAAAAGGAGTTGAGATTGACAAATGGCAGGCGCGAACAGAGGAGTTTATAGGCGTGATGACACGGTTGGTGAAAGAGCTGGTGAAATAAATTTTCGGATATAATTAATATAATTTATTTTGCTAACATGCCATAATTTTGCCTTATTTTAAGCGAGCTCATTGGAGTTCATTTTTTTAAATAAATTTTATCCAATATCAAATAAAATATCTAAAAAACTAATGTATAAATGGCGCAGGATTTCAAAAATATTAAAAGGCGCGAAGCGCATCAATAATTATTGATTATCCCAATAATATTTATATAATCCTTTTTATTCTAGTTGAGATGAGCGCATCTCAAATTTCAAAACCCAAAAGCATCTGGGCAGAACCATTAATTTCAAGCAGAGTTGCAGGAGCTCTTCAAAGAGTTGTTTTACAAGCAAAAAAAACACAGAATGATTTGCAGGCTCTTTGTGATGGATTGAATTTGGTAGCAGAGCTTGTTCCTGGAGGACGGGCATTTGATAGATACTCCAGATTTATAGATGAAAAGAAAATAGTATATTATGGGGGATTAGAAAGAGAGCTTAATGCTCTGAAAGATTATAGACAAGTGCTGGAAAAAGCAATGGAAGATAATTATGCTGGAAGCCGTGAAGAACTCCTAAAAACCTGTAATTTTTTTGAGGAATTTACAGATTATTTATTGAGGCATATGTAATTGAATTTTCAAGAATAAAAAGGTGTATAATATACTGATTATTTCTTTAAAGATTTCATACCCTTGTCTTATTTTACATCTCTTCAATTTACTTTTCTTTTTTATTTTAAAATAAATTAAAGCATTTGAATAATGAATATATAGGCAGATTAGAGATTTGAAGAATAAATGGGCGCGAAGCGCCAATCTGAATTAAATTATTAAGCAACTTCAGCTTCTTCGTCTGCGTCTGGCGCTTTTGGCTCTGTCGGCTTTACACTAATTCTTGCTAAATTATAAGCAATGCTATGTTTCTTTGCTTTGTCTTCGTCAGTTTCATATTTAAGTGCTCCGAAGTTTTCAGCGTGATATTCTTTTAATCTTGCATAATTTATTTTTCTGTCTTTGCCTTCGCCTTCTACAAAGTTTTCAACAACTGCCCTTAAATGGCTTTCAACATAATCTGCAGCAAGCTGTTTTCCGAAGTCAGTTGCAACTATCTTTTCCACATCTTTCCCATCTTTGTCTTTTACTTTCACTTTTTGAGTTGCAATTCTAATTATAAAAGCATCATAATTAGGGCAAGTACCATCAAATGGTTTTAGATATTCTGCAATGTTTGGCTCGTCTGAACCTTTTGTGGAGTATATTCTTTCTTGCATTTCAAAGTATTTTCTATGCTTTTTATGAGTATCATCATGACCTGATGATGGAGCGACTAAAGTTAAAACAGAAGGCAATTGTTTTTCTGCAAGAATTTCAAGAGTTCCTTTTATATCTCCAATTACTGCATCAACGACTTTTTTTTGAGCATCTCTTGCAAGTGATTTTGCAGCTCCTGCAACAAACTGCGGTTCTGCAGTCAGGTAAAAATCAACCCCTGGATGAGGTCTTAGTTTAACTGCCTCACTTCCAATAAGTGCTCTTGCTCCTTGATTATATTTTTGCTCTTCTTCTGATTCTGGCGCAATAGTCTTACTAAGAATTTCAGCCCCTTGACTAACTCTATGTTCAAGGTCTATATTCTCCTGTAAAACTTCTTTAACTGCCATTTTCTTTTTTATTATTAATTTATTATACTTTTTCTATGCACGTCCTCTTTATAAATCTTTCTATATGTGTTATTAAGTAGTGGTAACAAAGGAAAGGTTTAACTATCTTCTTAAAATTGCAGGGATATAATTTTCTTCAAACCATTCATCTACTGGCTCTCCGAGGCGACTAAGCTCTCTGTCTAACTTAAATTGTCCACGAGGCACATCATAAGTTTCTTTTCTTTCTTCGCAACTCATTTCCCATCTTTTGCTTTTAAATCCTAATACCTTATAATGCATACCTCTTGATTTATTTATCAGATTCTCTACTATCACTGTGAATTCATCAACAGGCGCAAGAGTTTTTAATAATTTTTCTTGTATTCTTTCAATTTCTTTTTGCTGGTTGATAATGCATACTATCCATAAATGCCTCATTACTTCCTGCTCTGCAGTATCTGTTTTAACATAATACCTTATTTGCCTTGCAACTTCCATAAATAAATCAAAAATAAATGATTTATATTAATTTGTATATTGAGATTCACGCGCTTTTTCTTTTTCTTTCGCCTGTTTCAAAAACAACATCAGACAGCTCTCCTCTTTCATGAAGAATTCTTCTGAATTTTTTCTCTTCAAAACTATTTGGATATCTTCCATATACTTGCTTGAAATGTTCTCTTGTGCTGTAATGGGCATGTTGATTATGTTCTGTTAATGAATCCTTACTTTTAAAACGAGAGTGATATCTTTGTTGATAAATTAAAAATGCAATTCCAAGTGTAATAAACATAATCCCAATAATCAAACTTGTGCCTGAGGAAATTTTTTTTAATCCAACAACTGCACCTAAGAGGGCTGTCTGGGAGCTTAGAATAAGGATAATTCCAGTTAAGATTAAGATAATTCCTAAAATCCTATTTTTGTTCATAATGTTTTTAACAATTTGAAGTATAAAAATATTTTCTTAGAAATTAAAAGACAGGAAGTTTGTATAATATTTGTTTTAAATATCACAAAACCATTTGAGTATACCCGCACTAAAGTGTGGAATTTGTGCTTGGGTTTTGGGAGAACCGGGAAAAATCTATACATTTTAACTCCAATCTAAAGATTGGAGATTTTTCACGAGTATTAATCATTAAAAAATATCAAGCACTTCATCAAGCTCGTCGTCTTTTAGGCTGGATTCTGATTTTGGAATTTGCATTTCTTTTGATTCTCCTTCGCCAAAAAGAGCTTTCAGAGCAGCCATTTCATAAGCGTCGTCGTGGTGTTTGAATTCTGTGTTTGATGCAACATAAGATGGGGCATTTAGTTTTTTACTGAACTGCTGGGGCTCTGCAGATTGTTCTGAACATCCTGCTTCTTCTGTGAATTCAGCATTTGAAATTTCTTTGCTTATTTCTTCTTCAATTTCTTCAACAAGTTTTTCAGGATTTTTTTCGTGTTTGCTGCTGAATTTATTTTCATAACGGCTATCAAATCTGTTTTTTTGCTGATTGTTTTTTTCATTTTTCTTATAGATATTTTCAGCAGATTTATTTTCTGTATTTCCGTTTTTTTCAAGCTCTGCAACATATGAAGATATTGTGAAAGCAGCGTCAGCATTTACAGAAATGCTGTTGATTTCATTTTCAACCAGAAATTTGACCATTTCCTTGTTGCTTCCTGCCTGTCCGCATATACTCGATTCAACTTCCATTTCTTTGCATGTTCTTATCACCCTTTTAATTGCATTAAGCACAGCAGGGTGCAATTCGTTATATAAATACTGCACACTTTCATTGCCCCTGTCAATTGCAAGGGTATATTGGGTTAAATCATTTGTTCCAAAACTTACAAAATCAATTCCTTCTTTAAGCAAATCTTTTATAATCAGGCATGCGGCAGGCGTTTCAACCATAATTCCTATTCTCACATTGCTTAATCCAATAAGCCCAACATTTTTCGCAATTTTTTTTGCTTCTGAAATTTCATTTGCAGAAATTATCTGAGGCATCATAACTCCGAAAATTTTATCTGAGTGTTTAAGTACGCACTTTTTTACTGCTCGGAACTCTGCTTCAAGCAGTTTTGGATTTTTCAAAGAAAATCTTATGCCGTGCATTCCAAGCATTGGATTTATCTCTATATTTTTTGGGGCACCTTCAAGGGCGCTGTATTCGTCGCTTCTTATATCTGAGGTTCTTATCCAAATCTCCTTAAATTTCTCAGATATTTTTAAAATTCCTTCTGCAAGCATTTCAGAATATTCTTCCAAGATATTATTTTTTAAGTAAAAATGCGGATGTTTCCCATTTGAGGCAATTATTCCTTCTAATCTTAAAAGTCCTATTGATTTTGCCTGAGTTTTTGCAGCTCTTTCAGCAGCTTCTGGTAAATCTACCATTACTTTTATTTTTGTTTTTGTAGCAACTATTGGTTTTACTTCTGATTCAACTGCTTCTGCTTTTCCAGAATAAACCTTTCCTCTGAATCCATCTACAGTGATTATTTGTTCGTCTTTTAGGAGATTTGTTGCATTGCCTGTTCCAACAACTGCAGGAATTCCCATTTCTCTTGATACAATTGAGGCATGACAAGTTAATCCTCCTTCATCAGTCACAATTGCAGATGATTTTTGCATTGTAACAACCATATCTGGATTTGTCATTTTTGTAACTAGGATGTCTCCTTTTTTTACTTTTGAAAGTTCATTTATACTATGAACAATTTTTACTGCTCCTGACGCAATTCCAGGAGATGCAGCTAATCCGTGCAGAATTGGCTCTCCATGCACCTCTCCCTGCTTTTTTTTAACAGAAGTGGTTATTGGCCTGGTTTGAACAATATAAATCTCCCCTTTTTCAAGTGCGAATTCTATATCCTGCGGTTTGCCATAATGCTCTTCAATCTTGATAGCAAGATTTGCAAGGGATTTTATCTCGCTTTCAGTTAATACCTGCTCATTGCCTCTTTCTTCTGTAAGCCTAACATCAATATTTTCGCCATTTGAATTTCTTGTTATTGCAATCTTTTTCTGCGATATTTTTTTGCTTATTATTTTTAATTCTTCTGAAACTTCATAAGTGTCTGGCTTTATTCTTCCAGAAACAATGCCTTCGCCCAATCCAAAAACCGCCTCAATTACAATATTATTATTTGATTCAACTGGATTTTTTGAGAACATCACGCCTGATTTGTCAGAATCAACCATTTTCTGCACAACTGCTGCGAGTGCGAATTTTTCTTTTGAAAATCCTTTTTTCTTCCTGTAATATATTGCCCTTGCAGTGAACAAGCTCGCAAAAACTTTTTTCACAGCCTCAATAATTTCCTTATCTCCTTTAATATTAAGGTATGTTTCCTGCTGCCCTGCAAAACTTGCGCCTGCTAAGTCTTCTGTTGTTGCACTTGAGCGCACGGCAACAAATGACTTTTGATGAAGATTTTTAAGTATATGAAGTGCATCACTTTTCGCCATACTTAATGTTTTTTTATCAATGCTTAAATCTTCATATGCTTCGAGTATTTCATTTTTTAAATCATCTGGCATTTCTGCGCTTGAAATAATCTTTCTTATTTCTAATGCTTTTTCTTCGAGCTCAGCAGTATTATCGACGTTTATGCTGTTAAGAAGAGAGTTTATTTTTGGAGTTAATTTTGCAGAGTCAAGAAAATGATAATATGCATTTGTTGTAATAACAAATGCCGGCGGAACCGGCAGCCCCGAATTAAATATCTCTGCAAGATTAGCGCCCTTGCCTCCTGCAATCTGCCCAGAATCTTTGTTCAGTTCAAAAAGCCAGCGGATATAACCCATATCGCCTACTTTTTTTAATTCATCCATGTTAGGTTTAATTAAAGTGCATTAATAAATTTTGTTATGTGCGATTATCTTTGTTTTATATGTTATTTATGTTCTTAATATCTTCTTGCAATTGTTTCAAGCCCTTGTTTAGAATGAATGTTTTTAATACCCCCGAATAATTGTTCTGCTCTTTTAATAATCTTACTTATATTTGGGTTTCTGGAAACATAATCTGGAATAGTTTCCTGAGGATTTATCATTAAGGCAGATATTCTTTGGGCAATTGCATTAGCAAGGGAATAAAACTCATTTTCAGAATCGCTTAGAAGAGATGAGTTAGTGGGCATTTTATATGCAACGAATTCATTACATTGCAATGCAGGAAAAAAATGCATGCCCTTAAACCTGTCTGTTAATGAACCATAAGGACTTCTAATGTCTGTTCTTAATCCAATTACTGGTTTTCCCATTAATTGTGCATAGGAAATTTCTGTAACGACCCCTTCATCAATTGGTTCATCGAGATTTGCTAAGATTACATCACTTCTCGGGAGAAGGAAACCCATATCAAAATGATAAATAATCTCCTGAACTGCAGTCGGTATTTCTTCTTGAGAAAGAGTTTCTTTAAGCGTCTCTGCCAAATCCGCAAATTCAAAACCATCTCTTTGCGGAAAATTCGTTTTATAACCTCTTCTTTCAAGAGCTTTAACAATACAGGAATTAAAATGGGCTTCTCTGGCATTAAACAAAGCAGCTGCAATATAAACCGATATTTTTTCTTGCATATTTTTTTTAATTCAGGAAGAATTTAAATATTTATGTTCTCTATTGATATAATTGCAATAAGAATTATCTTTTCAATTCAATTACAAGAAGCGCAACTCCTAAAAATGTGAAAAAAGCCCCCCACAATACTCCTGATTGAAGAGAAAGCTCATTTTTTGCAATAACTGCGCCGATTATTGGTATTTTTGTATTTAAGATTATAATTATCCCAAGCACGATGGAGATTATACTTTCCGTGATAAAGAAAGTTTTTGTATTTATCATATCAAATTTAAATTATTGGGATATATAAAGTTTGTTAGGTTGAATATTTTTCCACTATACCATTACTTTTCCTTATTTTACATTTTCTCCTTGAAGGTTTATTTTTACATAATCTTCTTTATTGTTATAAATTAAATGACTTGAATATAAATTAATTGATGTATAAACAGATTAGAGATTTGCAAAATAGATAGGTGAGCGAAGCGAACACTATATTTATTCTGTTAACATCCAATAACTTTCCTTGTTTAATGTTTTTTAAATTGCACTTTATTTTTTCATTAAATATAAATTAAAGCATTTGAAGAACCAATATACAAATGGCGTTGGATTTGAAAAATAAAACAAGCGCGAAGCGCACTAAAATAAATTTTTCTAACATCCCATAATTTCTCCCCACATTTTACCTTTTTTTAGTTTGTCTTTATTTTTTCAATTAATCTTATTCCATATTAAATTGTATAAATTCAAGCATATTAATAAGTTCACAGATTTGCAGAATAAATATATTAAAAATTTTACTGGTTTTTCACAAGCGTAATTGTTGTCCTTCCAGGAAGCTTTGATTTTACTGCATTAAACGCTGCCCTGATTATTCTTATGCTTTTGTCTCCAGAGGCCATTGCTGTAAAAATCCTTTGTCCCGGTTTTATAAGCGCAGCTCTGCCTATTGTTTTCCCAAAAGACCTCTGCATTCCCGTTTGCATTCTGTCGCTTCCTGCTCCTGTAAGCATTTTATTTTCTCTTAAAATATGGTGCGGATAAACACTTAGTTGAAGATAAAACTGCCCTGGAATAAGTTTGTCAAGCTCTCTTGTAACATACTGCCTTGATGCTTCAAGGGCATTATCCCTTGCCTGAATTTTTTCAGTGCTTACAAGAGAAATAGTATATTCAAAATTGCCTGCTTTTGCTTTTATTCCTGCAGTAAATTTTGGAATTTTAATCTGCGGAACTGTTTTTATAAAACTTTTTGATTTTTTCTTTGATATTCTTGTATAAGGGCGTGTGTATTTCTTTGAGTATGCACCTGCTTTTCTTAATGCTACCATTTTAGTTTGTGACTCCTATCATTAAAGAATAATTATTCAAATATTTAAGAAAATTAGGATATCTGGAAATTATAGTAATATCCCTAAACATTGTTTCTACTGCTCTAAATTGATAGTGTTGCATTCTTTCTTCATCACTAAATTCAACTAACTCAACTACTCTCTCGCAATCTATTCCGCTCATTTTATTTCAACCTCGTTTGTTAATGCCTGTCCTGGTAGTCCTTTTTCAAATATTGCCCTTACAAGCCCTTTGTTTCCATGAGCTCCCGAAATTTTACCTTTTATTTTTTTTCCTGACTTTGAAGTCCATACAACCTCTTTTCCGACGAACTTTTCAGCTTCTTCCCTGTCTTTTGCATTTACTTCTATGAGAAAATGTTTTTCTTCAATTACATGCCTTCCACGCCTGAACTGAACAATCATTCCATTCATTTTAATCACCTAATTAACCAGATAAGAGTGTTTAAAAAGCTTTTTAAAAAGCTTTTTGGATTTGAAAGTGCATTTGTGAAAGATATAAAACTTTAAAAATAGAATAATTTAAGGAGAGATATGGAAGATAAAGAAGTTTATACACCTCAGGAAGTTGTCCAAATGCTTGAAAATTATAGAGAATATTTTTTAGAGGTAAATAATGCTGGAACACAAGAGGATATTCAAAGAGTTAAACACATGTATGGATTGCACATTCCAAATAATGTTAGGGAGGGATTAGATGCAGGTCTTCTTGCTATGTTAGCAATAGCTTGGGATATAATGTAGGCAATTGGTAAATTGGTAATTTGTACTCTGAAATTTTTAATAATCTAAATCACAATCTCGAAATCGCCGAGCTCTTTTCTTATAAGCTCAAAAATCTTAGGAGAGAATTTTATCTGCAGTTTTCCTTTTTGAGATGCAATTGCTTTATTGAGCGCTTCTGGATTTGAATTCTCAACTTTGTCAGTTATTTTTTTGATTGATTGCCCTTCTATTAAAAATGCTTCCTGCTCTGTGAAAATAAGTTCTGCCCTGTTGTTTTTGTAAATAATCTGCATTCTTGATTTGTCAATTGCAACCAGGTCGCATCTCTGCCCATAATCAATAAGATGATTCATTAAAATAACAGAATCTTTTCTCACGCTTTCTGCATTTTTTGTTTTTCCTTTTTTCATGTCAGCTACAGCAGTCTCTATATCTTTAATTATAGAAAGCATTTTTTGAGGCATTTTGCCTTTTTTAACAAGCTCTTTGTCAAAAGTGGAGATTAATTCTTTTCTTGATTTTTTGCCTAGAAGATTTGCAAGAATTTCAAATACTTCGTGTTCAATCTGCTCTATTGTTTTTTTCTGCACAGCTTTTTCAATCTGCTCTCTCAACTGCTTCATTCTTTTTATATAATCCTCCATTTCTTTAAGAAGAGTGTCAATTTCCTCTCCTTTCATTTTTTTGAGTTTTCCGTGTTCATAATCCTTAAATAGCATAACTGCTCTTTCAAGTGTTTTAACATATTTTGCCTCAATTAATTTCTCTTTATCATGAAATATCTCCTTAAATACTGTTGGAGTTTCCTTGTGCGTCGGTGGAGCCAAGCCATAAAGCATAAGCAATGCTTGTGATGGAGTTAAAACTCCGTAATAAATATCAATCATTGCATCAATTAATCTTCTATTAACTGTATCAGCTGTTTTGTCGCCCATTGACATGAACATATCAATTGCTTCTGGAGATGGCTTTATTTTTCCCATCTTAAGAAGAAGCTTCCAAGGAGTGAATGTTCCTTTGTCGTAAAGTGCAACTCCATCTCTTATAAAAGTAAACATCACAGGATGCGCGTCTTTTACAGCTTCCCAGAAATCAGTTAATAAATAAATTTGCGGTTCAAGCTTATTTTTAACTCCTGCAATTGCAGACGCTTCTGGAATATATTGATAAATAATACTTCTTAATCTTTCTCTTAATTCCAGTCTTGGCATTCTTTTGACATCTGTATCATCAATTATCACAAAAACATCAATATCAGAAGTTTTTGTTGCAGTTCCCCTTACTAGGCTTCCTGCGATAACATAACTGCTCACATATTTTTCAAATTTTCTTAAAACCAGGCTTTTGTGCACTTCTGCAACTCTTAAAGCGCCTAAAAGCCCCTTGTCATAAAGCGGAAAAGCCATTGCAACTGCACTGCTTAAGTCATACCTTGAATCCATTAAAAAATTCCAGATATCAACAGGAGTTATTATGTGAAACCAGGCTTTTGGCTTCATTTCTTTTGTTAGTTCAAGAAGCTCTTTTTTTATTTTTGGAATATTTTTAAACTGCTCTTCTGGAATTATATGCACAATGTGAATTCTTTTTTCATTTTTTTCTGATTCAGGAATGTTTTCTTCCTGCTCAATTTTTGGAACATACTGCTGAGGAAGAATTCCTATTGCAATTGTAAATGGATATTTTTTAGTTATATTATCCTTTAATTTATCAAGCTCTTTTTTCTGCTTGTCAATTTCCTTTTTTTCATGTTCTGAGATCTCTGGCATTCCGCCTGCAGGAATATATTTAGGATTATTAATCTGCTCGTTCAGATTTTTTGGCGTTGTTTGTTTTTCCATTTTGTATACTAGATAATATATTTTGCAGTTTATAAATTTAGGTAGAAGAGAGGTTTATAAAACTTTTGTAATATTTTGGCAATTATGGAGAACCATTGGTTGTGCGATTTCTAACTCTGCATTTACGACAAGTTCCTCTTAAAAGTTTGCGGCATTTTCTGCAACCATTTTTCGGCATAAAGAATGCAGGAAATTTGACTTTATTAATGCTTTGTATTTGTTTTACGCCCTTTTAATATAATTTTTCTGCCAGATTTTTTCTTTTGTTTCCAGCAAATTAAGAATAAAATGCCTATGAGGAAAGCAATTCCGGAGATTTGAAATATCCATAACAAAACCATTTGCCATGTTTCTGCTCGTGTTATTGCAAATACTATATATAACAATCCTGCTGATATAAAAGCAACTGCTCCAACTAATTCATGCTTCCAAGAGATTATTAAGATAATCAATAAAATAAGTGACGGAAGATTATGCATAAATAATCCTAAAAATGTTTCCCAGAATCCATAATTTCCATCAAAAACATCCAGAGAAAACAATGCTAAGAATAATATAAATAAAATCGCCAGTATTCTCGGCGTCCAGAATATGAATTTATTAATTTTCACCATCTTTTATCCTTTTCTTGGTATAAAATAACTAAACCAAATAAACCAAAGCAGCCATAAAGCACCAAACCAATCCTGTGTTAGAATTTCAGGAATTCCCCAGAATCCTAAAAATCCTAAAAATCCCAGCATCCAATCTTTTCTTAATTTGTTTTTCATTTTTTCTTGAATTTTATGACAATATCAATTATTGCTAATAAAACCCCTGCTCCTATTAAACTATAACCTGCTGCTCTGCTTTTTCCAAAGACAATTCCTGCAATGATGAATGCAAATGCAAGTCCTGCCAAAGGAGTAAGTGGTTTTTGTTTTTTGTCTTTTTTTGCAAAAAAGATTACAATTGCAATTATCAGCAAAAGAATTATTGAAATTAGAATATATATTTGTGATGCGTCCATTCCTTAACAAGTTATTTAGATTATATAAACATTTTGAAAAGTAAGAACATTTTTAAATATGGCTCTCCTGTATAATTTATGAAATTAACGCGCGCTTTGGGAGTAGGAGTATTGTTCTGGTTTCTAATCTTTGTTGAGATAAGCATTACGATGATTATGCTTAAATTCAGCAATTTAGCAACTTATATCATACATTACATTTTAATGATTCCAATGGCTTTTTTCTGTGCATGGCTTTATTATAAAAGCAAAGATAGGTTAAATGGTTTTTTGCTTGGATTGATTATGGTTGCAACTGGAATAATTTTGGATATGATAATTACAGTGCCTTTGTTTATAATGCCTGCGGGTGGAAATTATTTAACTTACTTTTCTGAATTTTATTTGATTGCAGGATTAATTGAAGGCGTGTTTTTGGTTGGGATTTATGATTTGGCGAGGAAGAAAAGATAATTTATTCTGGCCAAACATAATCTATATTTGTTTTTTCCTTCCATTTGAATTTTGAATAAAATTCTTTATTTTTTCTTAGCAGGTTGCTTCTGTGCGAGGCGTGGAATTTTCTATTTCCAAGCCATTTTGGAGAAATTATTTTTCCTCTTATTTTTTCAAATTTCATATTGTTTTTATAGCCCCTTAAAATCCATTCTTCCAGAGAGTTATTAAAATAAAGTTTAAGCGCATTTGGATTCTTTTTCCACATTTTTACAGCAGGATGATTTTTCCATCCTTTTTTGTTTGTCCTGCCCAATATAATGTTTAATATCTGATGCGCTTCAACTCTTTGTTTTCCAAGCCTTCGGCTGTCTAAGCATTTCAGAGATTTTTCAAAATTCGGGTATGGCAAAAATGTTTGCATTTTTTTAGAAAAGGTTTGTTATTTTTAAAACTAACTGAGTGGCCCTGAAGAGAATCGAACTCCTGACTACTCGGTGTAAACGAATCGTTTTGCCACTAGACTACAGGGCCTGAAATCTTATAGTATTATTTATATCAAAGTCTTTTTAAATATTGGTTTTTTGATACTATTGCTCTGCGCTCATGGTTTAATGGTAGAATGTCTCGTTGCCAACGAGGCGACCCGAGTTCGATTCTCGGTGGGCGCATGAGAGAATCGATGGAACACTCAAATACACATGCAGGATAGGAAAACTAAATCACACATGCAGGATTATAAAAACCCGCAGGTGGTTTTTAAGTTCGATTCTCGGTGGGCGCATGAGAGAATCGATGGAACACAGCAAACCTTAAATAAAATGAATCATTTAGTATTTAATGGGTTCTCTTGCGGATATGGTTTTGAAAACAGGAGTTGTTGTAAGCGCTTCAGGATTACTTGTTGCTTTTGCAGGGAGACTTGCAGAAGATACTTCTGGAAATCCCTATGATAATTATATCATTGCCGGAGGATCTTTAGCTGCATTTGGAACAACCGCAATAGTTATTGGAATGATTGTGAATGATCAGCGTAGTAGACGCGAAGAAGATTTAGAAAATAAAAGACATTATAAAGAGCATATTCATCCACATCAAAAAAATTCTCAAAGGCATTACTGATTTATTTCTGCATAATTTACATAATATCTTTGCACGACTCGCAAATCATTCTTCCGTCAATTTTTTCAAGAATATCAAAATTTCCACATTCCTCACATAAGTCCTCGGTGAATTTTCCTTTTGATGCAGCGCTGCTTCTTTGTATTTTATCTTCTTCTTCTCTTATTCTTTCAAATTCCCTATTTTCCTGAAATATTGAAGGCATAAATTTTACAATATCTTTTAAAGTTATATACCCAATTATTTTTTTGTTTGAGACAACAGGCATTCTTCTTATTTTGCTCCTGTTCATTTTTTGCAGCGCCTCTTCAATCCCAGTGTCTGGTTTTATTGTGATTAATTTTCTTGCAGCCACATCTTTTGCAAGAATACTTCCAAAGTCTGCTTTCTTCTTTGTTAAAGCCCAGACAATATCTTTTTCAGTAATAATTCCTTTTAATTCATCACCTTCTTTAATAATAAGGCTTCCAACTCTTTTTTTTATCATTTCTTTTGCGCAGTCAATCAAAGCAGTGTTTGGCTTGACATGGACATAATTTCTTGTCATTATATCCCCCACCCTTATTCTTTTTTCCATACAATTTTATGCTTTACTTATTTAAATATTCTTGTATAATTGGAAAGTGACTTCTTGGGATAATGTCAAGTTAAGGCGTTATACTCTCTTTTGAATTTGAATATTATGCCCATATGAAAATTCCAATGTACTCACAGTTAGCAGATTTGCAGAATAAAACAGGGAGCATGGCTGATAAATAAAGTTTACCTTGATTGTTTTTATGCACCTTTAAATTGGCAGTCTTGGATAAACTTTATATATCCCATTTATGTATTTAATTTATGGCTGAAAAAGAGAAGATATTTGAACAGAAAGTTAAAATGTCCGGCTTGTTTGATTTTAAGGAAGTTTATCAGTTTGTTTACAGGTGGCTTGTTGAGGAGAAATATGATGTTGAAGAGCAAAAATATTCAGAAGAAGTGACAGGAGATTCAAAGAAAATTGAAATTGTCTGGGAGGCAAATAAAAAAATTTCGGATTATTTCAAGAATCAAATGAAACTTGCATGGAGAATAATCGGCATGAAGTCAGTCGAAGTTGAAAAAAACGGGAAAAAGGTAAAAACAAATCAGGGAACATTTGAAGTAAAGATTTCAGGAACTTTGATAAGAGACTGGGGAAGCAGATGGGATGTAAATCCATTTATGAAGTTTTTAAGAGGAATTTATGATGAGTATATAATTAAAGGCACAATGAAAAAATACGAGATAAAACTAATCCGCGATGTTGATGAAATAACAGAGCAGGTTAAGGCATTTCTGACAATTGAGGGGATGAAATAATCTTGATAAATTCAAGTGTCATCATTCTTAAAGGTTAAAAACTCTTAAAATATCCTATCAAAATGTTTATATATAGAACACCATTCAATTGAATATGAATAATTTAAAAAGGGTGTTTGGAGTATCTGCAATTTTTGCATTACTGGTATTTTCTTTTGCATTTGCAAGCGCGATTAATCTTGAAATAACTGCTGTGCCTGTTGCTCCTACAATAATCAATGACGGAAATGCCCCTGCTGTTTTTGATATTACTCTGAAAAATAATGATTATGCAGACACATTTCAAATATATACCTTTGAAAGATTTAAAATAACCCCTGAAAACTTTTCCCTTGGATATGGAGAAACAAAAACAATTCGATTTGAATTTATGCCCCTTGAAAATATAAAAAAGAATGTCGGTTATCTTTCTGTGCCGCTTTATTTCTCAAAAATAGACAATTCAGAATATGTAAAAACAAAAATAGAGATAAAGCTTGTTGATTTTTCAGAGATTTTTGATTTGAGTGCAGATAATATAAATCTCGATTCAGACAAGGTAAAAATCTATTTATATAATGTAGAAGACAGCACCTATGATAGTATACAATTTGTTTTCTCATCAGAGTTTATGGATGCTCAGACACAAGTTGTTTCTTTAAAGCCATATGAAAAAAAAGAGGTTCATCTTCAGATTAACAGCGAAAAATTAAAGAAGCTTGTTTATGGGGAATATTCTTTATCTGGAGAATATACTATTGACGGAAGAAAAGGCATTGTAAAGTCGCCTGTGAAGATTCTTGAAAAAAGCGGAATATCTACATCAGAATCAAGCTCAGGAATAATAGTTCATAAGAATTTAATAGAAAAAAAGAACGAGGGCAATGTTCCTACAATAGCAGAGGCAAGTGCAAGAAAGAATATTGTTTCGCGCCTTTTTACAACATTGTCTCCCGAACCTGTAAAAAGTGAGAGAAAGGGATTTTTTGTTTATTATACCTGGCAAAAAGAACTTCAGCCGGCTGAATCGCTTAATGTTGTTATGACAACCAACTGGATGTTTCCGCTTCTTCTTATTTTGACTATAGCAGCAATAACTTTGATTTTTAATGCTTATATGTCAAAATATGTTGTTATAACTAAAAGGGTGAATTATATAAAAACCAAATCAAATGATTTTGCACTGAAAGTTACTTTGCATGTGAAGGCGAAAAAATTCGTTGAAAAAGTTTCTATTTATGACAGAGTTCCTGCAATGACAAAATTATATGAGCAGTACGGAACTGCACCTTCGAGCATTGACAAAACAAGCGGAAGAATAAAATGGACTATTAATCATCTTGGCGACGGAGAGGAAAGAATATTTACTTATATTGTATATTCAAAGCTTAAAATCGTCGGAAGATTTGAGCTTCCTGTTGCAAATGTTTTGTACGAGAAAAACGGGAAAATGCATGAGGCATCTTCAAACAGAGCATTTTTTATAAATGAGCCAAAGAATGTTTCTGAATAGTTTTATTTTTCTAAGGCGGCGAGCACAATATTAATTTTTTTAACATTCCATTCTTTTCCCACATTTTACATCTTTTCAGGGGTGTTTTATTATTTTAATCCCCTTTTCTTTATTTAGAATCGACTAAAGAAAATTCTAACATACTAAGAATCCTTAAAACTTCTTCAGGAGTGAATTTTGGAAATTGTCTCTCTCCATCCTTATTTATTTCTTCATGAATATGCTTCCATGATATTCTATCACTACGGGATGGAAGTGGGGAATAATTTTTTGGATGCTTTGGAAAAAAACCAAATTTATAAGCTCCCTTATCTGCGGTGAGAATACCTTCTGGGTTATAGACTATATGGTCTACCCAAGCAGGGATTAATCCGCTTTCATCCTTTTCAATAACTTGATAATGTCTTTCAGTCAATTTAGTTTTCATTTTATTCTTTATAATTCTAAGGCGATTCTTTACCTCACCCTAAAATATTATAAAATTGCCATTTTTAATACTTTCTATTTTTAATTAAAAAGAAATTTTGATATCTTGATATGGTTAGAAAATTTGCTAACAATTAAAAAATTTTAAAGAGCCAATGTACGAATGGATAGCAGATTTGAAAAATAAAACAAGCGCGAAGCGCCATTATAAAAAGGCGCGCCCGCAGCGCGCCGTTATTCAAGCAATAATAACTTTTAAAAACACGGCTTCATATCCTTAATAATCCCCTCATAGCTCAGTGGTTAGAGCGCTTGGCTGTAGAAATAAAAAGAACCAATGGTTCTTCTTATGACATCTCCTTATGATGTTGTAAGTTAACTAGGGCAGATGTTCCGAATTCGGATAAAAATGAAGCCTGATTAGCCAAATGTTCGTGCAGAACCCGAGAGATCCCAGGTTCGATTCCTGGTGAGGGGATTTTTTTAAATCCCCTATTTCTTTTATTCTTTGAATATTATCTTAAAAAATCTAAAGAGCCAAGGAATAAACAGATTAAGAATTTGCAAAATAAAAAGTGGGCGCAGGATTATATGGAGCTGGAGGGAATCGAACCCCCATCACTGGTTCTGGAGACCAACATTCTAACCATTGAACTACAGCTCCATTAGAGAAGGTATTTTATTTAACTCTTCTTTATCCAATACAAATATGCTATTTTTGTTAATTATAAATCTATTCTTTTTTATTTTTTAAACATACCCTACTTTGCCTTATTTAATATTTATTCTTTGGCGCTGTTTATATCAAAATAAATTAAACCATTTGAATAACCAATATGCAAATTGCACAGGATTTAAGAAATAACAAACGGGCGCGAAGCGCCAGGATTCAAAAGTGAAAGGTTTAAAAAGCCATATCTCAACTTCTGATTATGGAAACTGAACTAAGAGAAACAGAAATTGGAATAGAAGTTGAAGCTGATAAAAGAAAAAAGCCAGCGCTAAATGGGCATGATAGAATCCAGCTTTATGCGCATATGGTGAGAAATGGAAGAGAAATATATAATTTGTATTATCAAGATAATGAAAAACATGTCCTTCAGTGCATTGGTTCAATTTTTGAACCAAGGGCGATATGCCAGGTAGAGGGAGTAATTGAGCCGTGTTTTTATGGAGATCTTGCAAAAATACTCTTAAGAAAACTTAATCATGAAGAATGGACACCTTCTACACCTTTGGAAATGGTTATTGAAGATAAAGAGGTTATTATACCAAGTGGCTCGCAAGTTAGTCTTGCATGCATTTCTTCAACAGGCACAATAGAAGAGTTTTCTTCTCCTTGATCATTGAGAATTAGGGTTATTTTCCCGCTGTTCTCGTGTGAAATTATTCTGCTGTTGGTTTGATGTTTGTTGAGGTTGTTGTATTGAAGGACTGCTTTTTTGTCATCCTCTTAGCTTTTCAAGTTCTGCTTTATCTGCTGCAATTCTTTTTTCAACTTCTGCAACCCTATCTTTTTTATGAATTGCATTGCTTATGCTTTCCTGCGCAACTCTTAACTCCTGCCTTGCTCTTCTTAACTCTCTTTCAACCTGTGCAAGTGTAGGGTCTTCTAATACTATCGGGGGCCTATCATCATAATAATGTTCTTTGCTTGAATGTTTTGCCATTCTGACACCCAAAATAACAAAGATAATTGCTGCAACTCCAATTATTCCGAATATAAAGTAATATCTGTTTTGATTGAATATTTCAGTTACATTATTTCCCAATGCAGCAAGCGCAGTTATTTTGCTTCCTTCATTAGTCTGGATGTTTTCTTCAGTTTTTTGAATGTCTACATTAAGGTCTTTTGTCAGATTTTCCTGTGTTTGCAAATTCTCTGAATTATTTTGTGTTAACTCTTGTGTTTGTCCGGTTTGAGTTTGTTCTTCTTTTTTCTCTTCAAAGGGTGTTGAACCAATGCTTAGAGCCCTGGAATCATATATGTCCAGATAAATTTCGCCTCCAGAAATCTGATAGTCCTCAAATCGGTTTGTCATTATTTTTATCTTTTCTTTTTTTACAAGAACCATAATGTCAACCATGCTGGCGTCAGTTGAAAGAGTTAAATCCAATTTTCCAGTTTCACCAGAATTTTTTGTGAATGTTTCTATGGGAGTGTAACTTTTATCTGCTTCAAGAACTGCTACATATACGTCGGTGTTTGGAATTGCATTGACATGAATTGTAAGTCCATAAACTGCAGGCATTAAAGCAAATAGAGAAAAAAGAAGAGTTATTGCATAAACTGAATTTATCACCTGTCTCATGCAAAAATTAATGTGAAGTCATTTATAAATATTGCTATTCTGAATTTTGCAAGAGGTTTAATCCCATTACTTTCCTTTATTTTACATATAATATTATTGCTTTAAAAGATATGAATAAGATTTATGTTAAATTTCTCTTTAAGCCCACGATTAAACTTAAAGGTGTTCAATCTCTTTTAATTCTTCCGATGATACAGCGCAGCCCTTGAATTTTGCGCTGTAAAGCAGGGCATCAAGAAATTCTTTTGAATTGTTTTCCAGCAATCCTTTTTTAAATCCTACATAAATCAGCTCTGAAGAGCGCATAAACTTAATCTGCTTAAATTCTGATAAACTCTTCTGCCTGAACTCAACCTGCTTGTGTGTTTTCATTTCCAATATGCCTTTGACATTTTCCGGCTTTTCACAGAAAACTCTTGTTGTTCTTTCATCAATTGCAATTATGTTGTCTATTTTGCGCGAGTTTAATATAAAGCTTAGTGCAACTGCAGATGCTTCTCCTAAATCAATTATTTTAACCGGCTCATTTCCGACAAAAAAAGAATTATTTGCAATTAAATTTATTTTTTTTGTTTCATGCTCAATTTCGCTTCTCTCAATTCCCATAGATTCTGGAAACTCAAGAATTTTGTCAGTTATAAGGTCTTTTAAGAACATTGCGCCCAGCTTATACTTTTTTATTTTCATTGGTATCTCTACAATTTCTTTTTCGATTTCTTTTGTTATTAAAAATTTTCCAGGAAATATTTTTTTAAGCTTCCTTATTAAATCAAGAGAACAGCTCATGGACATGGTTATAAGGGTTCCTGAATCAAATATAATAGCTTTCATTTGAACATCTCCACTGCATTATTAACCCTCTTTTTAATGTCCATAGTTTTACTATACGGAGAATCAGCTATTCCTGTTTGTCCAGAATATTCTGCGAGTTCCCATATAGAGATTCCAAGTATTTCTGCTGTTTTGCCCATGGAAATTCCATGCTCATAAATCTTTGATGCTTTGTTTATCTTGGCTTTTCTGAAAATATCAGATATATGCCCTCTTAATTCAGGATCAAGCTCTTTTGAAGAGAACATTTCTTTTATGCTTTCCCGAAATTTTATTTCATCATTTTTTTCAAGCGCATATACTGCCTGTTTTATAAAATTAACATAAACACTGACATATTTTTTATAATCTCCTTTGTAATATTTTTCTCCGCGTTCAATGACTTTGCTTAAAACATAAATAATCACTGCAACCATCACATTATCTTCATCCTGGGAAATTACTGAAGAATGAATCGTCATATCACTAAGTTTTTTCAGGGCGACTATATCTTCTCTAATCGCGGCTTTCTCTGCATTTTTCAGCACAGAAATTACGTGTTTAACCTCTTTCATTAATTATTCAGTAATAAGGAATATTTAAAACTTCTTAATTATTAGTATTTGTATGAAAATAGTAATAGATACAAATTTTATAATGAGTGCAGTAAAGCAGAAGGTAAATATTATTAACTCACTCGAAGAGCTTTTTGGAATTTATTCTCTTATTGTTTTGTCTCCTGTAATAAAAGAACTGAAAAAAATAACTGAGGATAAAGACTCAAAAATTATTGAGAGAAATGCTGCAAAGCTTGCAAAGGAGATATTAGCAAAATACAATTCACTTGTCGTTCATTCAGATAAATCAAACGCAGATTCTGCTATTTTAGAATATGTTAAGCAATATCCTGAAACAATTACAGCCACACTTGATAGGGGGCTTAAACAAAGGATAGTGAAAGCAGTTCCAAATGCGAAATTTCTCATAATCCGCGGAAAAAACAGGATTATGCTTGAGGAGTGAGGCGCTGATAAACTTTATAAACCCCGATTTATCTCTATTAAAGAAATGTTCTATTTAATTGACGTCGAAGATTTTATAAGGGTAGAGCCGAGATTATTCGGGCTTCCTACTCGGGAAGCTGTTGAACAGCAGTTAAGAGAGAGCTATACTACCCACTTTGATAAAGAACTTGGAATGGTTGTTGCAGTTGCAGGAGTGAGTGAAATAGCTGAAGGCATAATAATTCCTGGCGACGGCGCAGCATATTACAAATCAAATTTTCAGTTGGTAATCTGGAAACCCGAAATGCAGGAGATTATTTATGGCGTTATTGAAGAAATAACAAATTTCGGGGCGTTTATTAATCTCGGAGCTGCGCGTGGAATGATTCATATAAGCCAGACAATGGAAGATTATGTCAGCTTTTCAAAGACAAATACCCTTGTAGGAAAATCAGGCAAGAAAACTCTGAAAAAAGGAGATGCCTGCATTGCAAGAATTGTTGCAATAAGCTTTAAGCTTGGGGAGTTGAAAATTGGGCTTACAATGAGACAGCCCGGACTTGGAAAAATTGAATGGATTGAGGAAGAAAAGAGAAAAGAGAAAAAAGTAAAAGAAGCGCCTGAAAAAACAGAGGCAAGTAAAACAAAGAAAACAAAGAAAAAATGAGCACAGAAACAGAAAGAATAAGCAGAGAAGGCATAGAATTAAAAATTAGAGAGATAATTGCAGAAAAAATTGAGAAGAAAAAATTTGAAAACAATAAACCATTTGAAGAATTAGGAGCAGATTCACTGGATATTACGGAAGTAATAATAGAAATTGAAGAAGAATTTGCAGTTGATATGTCGAAAGAAGATTATGCTAAAATTAATACGCCTGGCAAGTTGATAGCTTATGTTCAGAATAAGGCAAATTATTCAAAAGTAAGGCCGTAAAATGGAACAAGAAACTATTGAAAAAAGCGAAAAAGCAGAAGAAATGAGTGAGGAGAAAGTTAAAGAAACAAAAAAGAAGAAAGCATCTATGGAGAGGGTAGTAACGGACAAAGTGAGAGGAAGAGTGATAATTTTTAATCCCGAATTATCGGTTATTGCAAAAAATCTAAAGCTTGATAAAAAGGCGGATTACTGCCAAAAAGGAAAATAAAATGGAACAGGAAAAAAATAATACAATAATGCATCGAAAAGAGGTTATACTTTCTATAAATAGCAATACTATTCCATCAAAACAGAGTGTAATTGACAAGCTGTCTGAAAAATACAAAGCTGAAAAAGAGGGAATTGTTATAGAAAAAATTAAGTCAAATTTTGGCTCAAAGGAATTTATTATAACTGCAAAAGTTTATGAAAAGCCGGAATATGCTGTTAAATATGAAGTAATAACGCGCAAAGAAAGAAAAAAAATGCAGGAAGAAGCTAAAAAATCACAGGCAGGAGAGAAATAATGGCAAAGAAAAAAACAGGTGTTAAACAAGGCAAAAAGCCGCATAGAAATAAGCCGACAAGCAAAAAATATTCAAAATATAAAATTGAAGGAAGCAAGATAACACGAAGCGATTTCTGCCCTAGGTGCGGGCAAGGCGTGTTTCTTATGCAGGCAAAAAACAGGGCATATTGTGGAAAATGCCATTATACTGAGTTTAAAGGGAAATAAACTCTTCTTTTTATCTTTTTCTATAATTATATTAAAATGAGCCATATTAATTTAAGATTAAGTGGATATATAAAATTTTTTAATTATTAAATTAGAACCCCGAGAAGAGGGAATCCAACGTTCAAAAAGAGTGTTGAATTACCTCTAATGGGGAAAAAGAGGTGATAAAATATCCATGTATGCCTAGTATTTAAATCTTTCTATTATGTTACCCTTATAAAATGACTATTGTTTATTTCAGTTAATTACCTATGTTTATAAAATATTCTTTGCTGTTTAAGAATATATGGAGAGTGGAGCGATAATTAAAAAGTATGAAAAAATAGGGCAGGAGCAGTTTAATTCTTTTGTTTTTAGCAATGAACTCTCATGGCAGGATATAATCCATGATTTAATAAGCACAGAACAGCTTGATCCCTGGGATATTGATTTAGGTATTATTGCAAATAAATATCTTGAACGCATTAAAGAGCTTGAAGAGACAAATTTCACATTAAGCAGCAAAGTTCTGCTTGTATGCGCACTTTTGCTTAGAATAAAATCAGAGCTTCTAATGAATCGTTATATTAAAAATCTTGATGATGTTTTGTTTAATAATAAAGAGGAGATTGATGAAAAAATAAAGTTTGAGGATTTTGATGATGAGGAAATTCCTGCACTTATGCCGAGAACTCCGCTTCCGAGATTTAAAAAAATCAGCCTTCAGGAGCTTATACAATCTCTTAGCAAGGCGATTAATACAGAAACAAGAAGAGAAGTAAAAAAGAGAATTGAAAGAGAGGCATATGAAAGAACAAGATTTTTCATTCCTAAGAAAACAATAAATATTGTTGAAAAAATTCGTGAGATTCATTCAAAAGTTATCGAGCTTTTTAAAGTTCATGAAAAAATAAAGTTCAGCGAATTCTCTGGAGAGAAAAAAGAGGAAAAAATAGATACTTTTATTCCTCTGCTTCATCTTGATAATCAGAACAAGCTCTGGCTTCAGCAGGAAAAGCATTTTGATGAAATTTGGATTCATAAGGACGGCGCAGAATTTATAACAAAAGACGAAATCATCACGAACAGCATAGAAAATGAATTTGAAGAAGAGTTTGCTGAACAAGCAGAAGAATTTAATGCAGAGGAAAAGTCGGCTCAATAAACTTTTTTGACTATTTCTTTAACATCAACCAATTCTTCTTTCCCGCTTTTCATATCTTTTAGCGTTAATTTGCCTTTTTTTGCCTCTTTTTCGCCCATTATCAAGGTATAAGGTATTTTTTTTGAATTTGCATATTCTAGTGCCTTTGAAATTTTTCCATACATTAGTGTGCACGGAATTATGTTATTTCTCAATTCATTGCATAAGGTTATTGCCTCTTTATCCCGATTTAAGGAAATAATTAAGATATTTTTATTTTCATATTCTTCTTTGCTGATTAATTCTAATCTATCCAAACCAAATGAAATTCCTGTTGACTGAATTTCATTTATTAGGTAACTTCCGCCTCCTGCAATGCTTTCTTTTGCACTGCCCATTATTTCAAAAATGCTTCCATTATAATAACTCAAACCCCTTACTAATGAAGGCAAGAATTCTGTTTTAATTCCATACATTTTGCAGTATTTTTCCAGTTCTTCAATTTCGCCGAATGACTTGAATTTTTTAAAATACTCTTTTTTATTTTTGAGCATTGAAATCAATTTTTCTGCATTGTATTTTTTTAAGTTTGAAATGATTTCTTTTTCAGGCAATTTGCCTAATTTGTCTATTTCTCTCATTACCTGTGCTTTATTTTTTTCAGGGATATTAAGAGATTCTAATATTTCATTTAATAACTTTCTGTTATTTATAAAAATAGAGCTTTTTATTCCAAGCTTTTCAAAAATTTCTTTTGTTAAAGCCAATATTTCTGCATCTTCTTTTATTGTGCTTCCAATGATATCTACATCACATTGAGTAAACTGGCGAAATCTGTTTGCAGAAACTGGTTCGTCTCTGAAAACCGCGCCTATTTGATATCTTTTATATGGAAGCTTTTCGTTTTTTGCAAGGCGTTTAAGCTGGAAGGTGAATTCATACCTTAGTGCAAGATTTCTCTCGCCTCTGTCTTTTAGCTTGAATATATCGCTTACTGCCTCGTCAGTTTCATTGTTTCCTTTCACAAACTGCTCATATTCTATAACAGGCGTTTCTGCTGGCTCAAAACCATAAAGCTTGAAAGTGTCCACTATTATTTTCTGGATAGCCTCGCGCTTCAGCGCTTCTTCTCCTTTCACATCTTTGAATCCTTTGACTGGTTCCATTTTTATAGTTCCATAAATAATCCTATGTTTAATAATCTTACTTATTTGTCGATTCTATTTTGAAGATTATTTTTTCGAGAATCATCTATTAGGCAGCAATCCCTTTCACAAGTTCTTTCATTAGATGCTGGTTGGATATATCTAACTTTTCTTTCTTGCCAAGATTCATTTTCAAGAGTTGAAATTCTATAAGGACATTCTTTACATTCTAAAAGAGGCATATTTTCATATATACTTTTCATTATTATAAAAACCTCCTTTCAAACAATTAATCGAGAATTTAATCAAGAATAAATTAATACCTTCAGAATATAGTTTAATCTTTAAAAAATAGTTAGAACTAATAAGAGTGAAAACAACCAGCGCTTTTAGCGCCTTTCGCCCCAAATGATTTTCTTAGTTCCATAAAATTTCTAAAATACAATGCTATTTAAACTTTCTGATGCCCCAAAAAATGTTGCAGATTATAAAATATAAAGAGAAAGGATTAAAAATAGTAAAAGCTATAGAATTACTGAGGAAGAAGATGAAATGAAAAAGAGAAAGCCAGAGGATAAAACCTTGCTGGGGGTTATTGGTGTTTTATTAACTATTTTTGGAATTCTTGGAACAATTCCTGTATTTCAAAACAGGCAATATCTTTGGTTGATAATCACCGCTTTTGCAGTGATTGTTGGAGTAATTTTAGTGGCTTCTTCACTTAATAATTAAAATGGATGATGGAGTAAAAAAGAAGAATCTTTTAGATTTGCAATTTCAAAAATATCTAACACTCGCTTCAACTTCTATTATAATTATGTTTACTTATTTAGTTGGAGTAGGAATAGCAATACTAACAAAACAGGTGGATTTAAATGATTTTATTGTTATGGGGATATTATTCGTTGTTTCTGGAGGCATACTTGGAATTTGTTCAGCATTATTCTTTAAAGCAATTTTTCATTTGAAAAATATACCTGAAGTGATTAAAGACATTTAAAGATGGTTCCTTCTATTAATAATCTCATATTTTTGAATTTTTATGCTTAATATTAATAATCAATATAATTTTTCTAACATCCCCCTAGCTTTCCTTTATTTTACATTTTCTCCTTGAAGGCTTATTTTTACATACTATTTTTATTTTTAAGATAAATTAAATGGCTTTAATAATGAATTAATTGATGTATAAACAGATTGCAGATTTCCAAAATAGATAAGTGAGCGAAGCGAACGCTATATTTGTTTTGTTAACACCCCAATTATTTTCACACATTCAACATCTTTTCATTGAAGTTTCTGTTTTACATTTAATATAAATTAAAATCTTAATGTAACCAATGTGCTCATGGTTAGCAGATTTGCAGAATAAAACAGGCGCGAAGCACACTAAGTTTAAGCAGTAAATAACTATATAAATCCCAGTTTATTCTTTCTTTTATGGGGTGGTTTACAAGCAGGAATTATCCTAAATATCTTTTAGGAATATTTTTAGTTTTATGGGCGATAAGCCTTATAGGCATTAAATTTCCGTTTGATTTTTTCTTAGAGCATATACTCACAGTTGTTTTTCTAGCATTTTTGATATTTAGTTATCATAAATTTAGATTAAGCAATATTTCATATACTTTAATATTTTGTTTTATGCTTCTTCATGTTCTCGGAGCGCATTATACTTACTCTCTTGTGCCTTATGACAAATGGAGCGAGTGGCTTTTCAAGATTAATATTACAGAATTATTTGGATTTTCGAGAAACCATTATGACAGATTGGTGCATTTAAGTTTTGGGTTATTAATGGCATATCCTGTAAGAGAGGTATTTTTAAGAATTGCCTCTGTAAAAGGTATCTGGGGATATTATCTTCCTCTTGATGTTATGGCTTCATTCAGTGTGGCTTATGAACTTCTAGAATTTGCAATTGCAGTGATTATTGGAGGAGCTGCTGCTGCAACCTATAATGGAGAGCAGGGAGATGTTTGGGACGCGCATAAAGATATGTTTATGGCAATATGCGGAGGAATTATTTCAATGACAACAATATTTTTTGTGAATATGAGATATAAAAAAGATTTTTGGAGAGACATAAAACAAAGTTTTTCAATAAAAAGAAAAACTCCTCTCGGAGAGGTTGAACTGCTGAGAATGCAGAGAAAATAATATTTATTTTTTAAACATACTATTCCCTTAGAGAGTTATCTTTCAATTAAATTTATTCAATATTTTATAAAAATGTATAAATTCTAAGAGCTCAAGCGAATTTGCCATATTATTTATTCCTTAAGAGGTTTTGTAATCATTCTATTAAATGGATTAAATGGATCATATGGAATTCTGCAACCCCTTAATTCCAAATTATCATCGCGAGGCATCTCCCACCAACAAGGTCTCCCAAGAGTTGCGCCTGTTCTTGCATCTCTTAGAACAAGTTCTGGATGAGCAGAGGGTTTTCTTATCTTCTCAATAGGATATTTCTTAATTATGGCTGATGAGTTATATGATTTTATAGATTCTATAAATTCTGAGAGTGATGGATTTTCATTAGTATATCTTGGACTGCATTTATCTGGACTTCTGTTATCCTGAGCTTGAGCACGCGCTTTTCTGTAAGCAGATTCGAGTGATGCTCTAAGCCTAAATTCAGCACTAAGCGTAACAAGATCAGAATCAGTATCTATTTCTTGTCTGAAAAATTCATTAAAAACAGGGGGGTTTTTTCCTTTGGCTATTGCCCTTAAAACTCTACGACTTCTCAAAAATGCATTTAATCCTCTTGTGGCTTCTTGATATGCTCTCTCAGCTTCTGTTTCTCCTGAAGATGCTCTTCTGGCTTCTAAATAATCTAAATCTACCATATTAATCTCAAAATTGTGCTGTTTATAAACCTTTTTATAGCTTGGCGCACCTACGGGCGCGCCCTAATTAGTGCGCTTCGCGCCTGTTTTATTCTGCAAATCCAATGCCCCTTAGATAATTGTTCTTTGAAATTTTTTTAATTTATATTCAAGATAAAAAGATGATTGTGAAAAAATAAGGCAAATTGAAAAGATGTAAAATAAGGAAAAGGGTGGGTGGATTAGAAAAATTAAAAGTTACATTTAAATATTCCCAATATCTTTAATAATCATGGACGCTAAAAAGTGGGCAAAAAACTTTTTTCTTGCATCTGCTATTTATGACTTTGTGCTTGGTTTGCTTTTCCTGTTTTTTTATGTGCAGATATTTAGTTATTTTGGAATTGAAATTCCAAAGTTTCCGGAGTATCTCCAGGTGTCTGCTGCTTTTGTAGCAACTCTTGGTATCGGGTATTTTATGATTTACAGGAATATTGAGAGAAATAGGGATTTATGGAAATTAGGAATTATGTATAAATTTGTGTATATCTTTTTGGTGTCTTATTACTATTTTATAACCCAGACTGCAAACGATATTTTCTTTTGGTTTGCACTTATTGATGCCTTGTTCTTGATTCCGTTTATTGGGTTGTATAAGAAAGTTTATGCGAGATAATGAAACTCTCCTGAAAGCGAAATCTTTATAAATATTACGTACTATTACGTAATATGGAACTTATAGGAAAAGTGAGCAAGGGAAGCAGAATGGACCAGATATATATCCCCAAAAATAGGTCTGGTTTTGGTATTGGAAATTATGTTGTTATTAAGCCTGTTGAAGATGAAAATGAAATCAAAACATATGCTAATAAATTTTATTTTTATTCTGTAAGAGGTATTGAGCCAATAAAAATAAAGATTATTTCTGAGGTTATGCAGATTATCTGCAATTTTTTCAATAAATATGAAAACATTTTTATTATAGGCTCTTTTTTGGACAAGGGCTTTAGTTTTAACGATATGGATATCCTGATTATAACTGAAGAAAAGATAAGCTCGGACTTAATTAATAAAGACATAGAGAGAAAACTCGGCATAAAAACACATATTATACTGATGAGCAATAAAGAATTTATTCAAGGATTAGGAACAGATCCGCTTTATCAGATGGCTTTAAGCAAATGCATTTCCAAAAACAGATTTTTGTATAATATCCCCCATATAATAAATTATAAACTGCTTGATTTGCATCTTTTGAAAAGTAAAACATTAATAGATAATTTTGATATTTTGTCTGGAAATGAAAAATATAATTTAGTCAGAAATGCAATAGCTATTTCCCTTTATTTAAATTCAAAAAAGATAAGCAGAGAAGCAGTAGATAATGAAATAAAAAAAAGATTTGGGCTAAAGGATATTAATGTGTTAAAGAATAACCTGATTGTCAAAAAATCTTTTTTGAAGGAATATAAACTCATGTATGATAAACTTTTTGCCAAAATACTTTTGGGTATTAAAAATGGCTCAAAATAGAAATAAACTGATTGAGCTTTTTATAAGCAATATTTCTAATTCAATTGTGCATGAAATATTGGAAAAATCCATGATTGGAGAAATAATATCTGATAAATACAGAAGAGAACTCACAGCAAGTTTTGAGATAGCTAAAAGGTATAGAGAAAAAATTAATCCTTCTGCCACTCCGTTTCCTGAAACTGATATTGTTTATATTAAATCAAAAATTATCAACAGGGTAATGGCTGAATTAAATACAAGAATTTCTAAAGGATATAAAAATATTGACTTAGACTTAGTAGAAGTATTGACAGAAAATGCTTTGATTAATACGAAGATAAAAAGGCGGAAGGAAGGCACAGACTTTTAGATTCAATCTTGGATATTATAACTCTTTTTCAATAATCACGTTTTCTTCACTTTCTCTTACGCCTAATTTTCTGTAAAAGTTTAGCGCTCTTCCTTTTCTGTTTGCAATGCCCATAGCTTTTTTGTAACCTTTTTCTTTATAATTATTAAAAAGCCGCCTAAAGGTATCTTTTCCTATTCCTTTATTCTGAAATTCTTGTTTTATTGCTATTTCTTCACAAAAAACAATTTCTCCTGGACACCAGTAATTAGGGTTAAATATAATAAATCCAATTATTTTGTTTTCTATAATAATTTTAAATATATCACAATACCTTGAGTATATATCTATTTTATAGATTGCTTTTTCTTTTGTCCAAGGTTCATTGTAGGGTTCTTTTGAGAATTCTTCTGCATATATTTTAGCAATTTCTTTAAAATCTTCTTTTTCTGCTTGTTTTAATTCAAACTTAATCATGTTCTGTCCTGTTTTAATTTTTGAATACGGAAGAAGTGATTTTAATTTATAATAACATTCTAGAAATCATGGGTGCATTTTCTTCTTGTTCAATCATTATTAATGCCTGCTTTTCTTTAGGCGCTTCTTCAAAATATAATTCTAACGCTTCTTTTAGTCTTAGTTTAGCCTGCTCTATGCTGTTTCCTTGAGTTACTACATTTGGCACTTGAATCGAACTTATACTATATACAATATCCTTACCCTTTCCTTCTGGTACAATTACAATATCAATTTCCATTTTATTAGTAATTTTGCAATCTATTTAAACCTTTTTCTTGCTTAAAATATCCTTTCGAATTCTTCTTTATTTATTCCTATTTCTTTACATTCTTTAATCAAATTTAATCTTACTGCATTGCTTAATCTTTTTTCATTTACTAATACAATTGGTCTTCTTAGTGGTTGAAATCCTTCAATTTTATTTATGATAATAAGGTCTCCTTTCATCCTTTTTATTTCTAAATTATGCTTTTTTAATATAGAAATTATTTCACTTATTATTGGTGTTAGCTTTAAAGACATTTTATTATCTCTTTTATTATTTGTACAAGGCGGAAGGAGTGAATCGAACACTCGTCTCACGGACCACAACCGTACATTCTACCATTAAACTACAACCGCCATATTCTCCTGTTATTTTAACATTTTAAATGCTTAAAAAGTTGTTGGTTGAGTTTTTAAAATGGCGCTTCGCGCTTATTAATTTATTCTGCAAACCTAACTCCAATTCATTCATTAGCTTTTTATAGGTTTTAATTTAATATTGGATAAAATTAATTTAAGAATAAAAACCCCTATCTACTACTCTTAAATAAGGCAAAATTATGGTGTATTTAAAGAAAATAGTCTAAACAGAATTTGTTATTAACAAACCTTTTTATATCCTGAAAAAAGAATAAGATAATGCAAAATTTAAGAGTTTATAATAGTGGGGCAATGAGATTTTACAGCATAATAATCTCAGCTGTGCTCATAGTAATTTTTATTGTGCAATTGATTTTCCCGCAAATAACTGATATGTTTCTGCTGAATTCAAATTCTTTGGCACAGCCGTGGCGTTTTGCAACAGCAATGTTCCTTCATGGCTCGTTTTCGCATTTGCTGATGAATTTGTTTGCTTTGCTTTTATTTGGGAGCATACTCGAAAAAAAAGTCGGGAGCAGAAGATTTTTAGGGATTTTTTTTATTTCAGGAATTCTTGCGAATATAATTGCATTTAATTTTTATGATTCTTCTTTAGGTGCTTCTGGCGCAATAATGGGGATTATAGGCACATTAGCAGTATTAAGCCCTACAATGGCTGTCTGGGCTTTTGGAATGGTTGTTCCGATGATTGTTGCAGCTGTTATCTGGATTATTATTGATGCAGTTGGGATTTTTATGCCAGACAATATCGGGCATATTGCGCATCTCTCTGGAATAATTTTTGGAGCAATGTTTGGATTTATGATAAGAATAAACACCCCAAAACAAAAAAAGAAAACACAGATGATCGAAGTTCCAGAACATCTTTTAAGGCGCTGGGAAACACTTTATATGGGAAGGGATTAGTTTATTCTGGAATAGCAAATCTTCTTATTCCATATCCATTGCCTAAATCAGGAATTTTTGTTTTAAGATAATTTAATCTTTCCATATTTTCAATCATTCTGCATACCTTTCCAATATCTGCTTCATCAGGGCAAAAATGCTCGAGCATAGAAATAAGCCCCGTATGTCTGTCGCCCAAAGGTAATGTTTGATGTTCATTAATAAATGCTAAAATATTGTTTCTTGTAATCATTGGTCTTGATGTTGGTTTTGCAATCAACATTGATTTTCTAAGGGAATAATACTCCTTGAATGCCTTATCAAAGATTTCATCAACATCATCTCCGCTCTTTAAATCTTCCTCTCTCTTTAGCAAATCTCCAGGGGCTTCAAGAAATGCTGTTGGATCATCTACTCCTCCAACAGAAGTTACCCGTAAAAAACCATGTTTATTAGTTTTTGCAATATTTTTTAGATAAGATATGCAATCCCCAATATCTTCTTGTATTTCCTCTGGAAAAGTATGTTCATCTATCATAGATATAGCTCTTTTTGAAAAATAATAGCCGTAACAAATAATATTCAATCCTATTGGAGGTGTTTGTGCATAGAATAATGCAATGCCAGGATTTATTTCAGGTGGTTCTCTTCTTATAAATTCAAATCCCGAAATTACTGTTCTTGACGGCCCTTCTTTTGATTCTCTTTGCATTACAAATTTAAAAATAAATGTTAGTTTAAAAGGATTGTTATCCTAATTTCCCCACCCACCATTCTTCTTCTGCTTTATTGCTTTTATATCATGCAAAACAGAAATTTCATCACTTGAGAGCAAGTCTTTATTATCTTTAAACTTTTTGAATTGCCTTTCACTTAGCTCTGAAAAAAGGTATTTTTTATCCTTGAGCTTTCTTTCAAAGTTTGCTCCTGGAATGGAAATTGCAACTTCCATGCCTGAAGATGCCTCTAAAACTGATTTTCCTTCTGATTCAATATGTTTTATTCTTCCAATGCTTTCTCCTTGCCCATCAATTAATTCCATGCCTGATTTTATTTTTCCTGCTGCAACTCTAACTCCAAAAATTGCAGGAGATGTATTTCTGAAAATATACTGATGGAGAATTTCAAGCTTTGCAATATTTGCAAGTTCCATCAGCCGTTCTTTTTCTATTTCACTAGCTTTTTCTTCTCTAAACTTCTGCAGATTTTCTATCAGTTTATATATAATGTCTTCCCTAATTATTTTTATTCCTTCTGATTTAGCATCTTCTTCAACTTCAACATTAAAACCAGCAACTAATGCATCAATAGGATCAATTTCAAGATTCGCCTTTGCGCTTAGTATATCACTTTTGTTTATCGAGCCTATACCTGCTTTTACAAATTTTATATTATGTTCTTTGAGCATTAAAATTATTGCTTCCAAACTCCCGAGAGAATCTGCTTTTATGATTATCCCTTTTTTATCTGGCTTTATTGAATCCCCAAGCTGTTTAAAACTTTCTGCAATTTCTGTTTCATTGGTATATGTCATAAAAGGCATTCCAGGAAGCACACCTTCTTTTGAAGAAATTTGCATTCTTATTCCAGATGCAGCAGAAGAGCAGTTAACAGATTTAAATTTAAACGATAAAGGCAGAATCTCATGAATTGCCTTTACTTTTGTTAGTATTGGCTTTTCAAAACTTGCGATTGCAATTTCATCATTTACTGAAAGAGTCCCGTCATAGAGTATTGCTTCAATAAGATTCATATTTTTTTCTTTTTTCATTTCGAGAATAATTCCTTTTGCAGTTTTCCCAAGAGTTATCCGCTCTTTTAAAAATCTCTGTGACAATCCGCATAAAACCATAAGAATTTCAGCAAGCCCTTCTTTTGTTTTAGCAGAACATGGAACAAGCGCAACTTTTTTTGTGAAATCATTTATTCTATAAAATAATTCTGAATCAAATCCGTAGCTGTTAAGTGCGCCGACAATTGTATAAAATTTTTCGTCAAATTCCTGCTTTGCATGAACAGGTTGTCTTTCAATATTATTTTTAACTTCTTCTTCAATTCTGCTCCATCCTCTTATCTTGTCTATTTTATTCAAGGCAATTATAAAAGGAGTTTTATTATGTTTCATAATCTGCAGAACTTCTGCTGTTTGCGGTTTTATCCCTTCATTTATATCAATTACCAAAACTGCCAAATCTGACAAACTTCCTCCGCGTTTTCTCAAACTTGTAAAAGCTGCATGCCCGGGTGTATCAATAAATAAAAAGCCAGGTATTTCAAGATTTAAATCATATTTTTTTATCAGCGGACACGCTTTTCTAAGGGCTTCTGAGGGAAAGCTTGTGAATGATATTTTCTGAGTTATACCTCCAGCCTCTGCCTGCACAACAGAACTTCCTCTTATTGCATCAAGAATGCTTGTCTTGCCATGGTCTACATGCCCTGCTATGGTTACAATCGGCTGGCGGATTTTTGATTTGGTTTCCATAAATATCTAATTTAGAATGAGGTTAAAAGCTTTTGGTTGAGAGAAGGCTTTTCACAATCTTTTTATAAGCTTGCCAACATGAAAGCTGAAATTCACTCACCACTAAAGTAGAGCAGTTTTCTTTCAGCAGGCAAGCTTATAAAATATAAAGATTTCTTGAAATATAACATTCCTGGAGTAATTGTTGGAATTGGGATGTTTTTGATTGCAGGGTATCTTTTCGGCGCTTCTTATTCACTATTGCTTTCAAAAATTCAGAAAGATATTTATTATATAATTTTGATTGCTGTGATAATCTCCCTTTTGGTTTTAATGAAATTAATTAATTTAAGCAAGATAAGGGATAAAATATCTGGAACATTGCCTTAGAAAATCCTAAATTTGCTTGTTAATTGGTTTTTTATTTGTTTTAATTGGGCATTGGATAAACTTAATTGAAAAAAATAAAAGTAAATTGAAAGGATGTAAAATGAGGAAAAAGAATGGGATATTTAAAGAATAAACCAATAATTAATACCTATCAATCATTTTAAAGAACCATTCGCCTATTTTAAAAGTGCCGTATGTTATGAAAAATGCGCTGAATACATCAATGCTGTAATGCGCGTGCATAAAAAGAACTGTTATCGCCATTATTACTGACATTGCCAGGAAAAAGTATTTTATTTTGCTGTCTTTGAAAAGCAAAAATCCTAAGAAAGGAATGGCAGTATGCCCTGAGAAAAATAAATCATTCTGAACATTAAAAAAGAAAAGAAATTTTGGTGCATGATAGGTTATTGATAAAATCGGCTCCTGCAGATGTGTTAAAGTCGTAAATATTGAGCGCACCATAATCAGCAGGCTGAACTGCGCAATTGCTTTGTGCAGTTCTTTTACTTTAAAAAATAGGGGATATAAGAAAAATACAGATGTCACTAATATTGCACCATAAATAAATATAAACGATAAGTCTATTGTGGGGATATGATCAAGAATTAAATCAGGAACAACAACTGTTGAAATTTTTTTTAAATAGAGGCTTGAGGCATAATCAAGCGAAATTGAAATTGCAAGGAAAATTAGCGAGATGAATATAAGCCATTTATGGCTCCAAAACTCTTTTGCCCACTCTCTTTTTCTACCCATATTAATTAAATGTATTCAACTATTTTAAAGGTTATGGAAACCTAAATTTTTAAACCTCACTTCCATAGTATTTTAATGAAAAAGGGGCATGTAATCTCACTTGTGTTAGTAATATTATTAATAATTTTAGCAACCTATTTTATTGAAAAGGCTTTTAGTTTTAATATTGCTAAATTAGAAAATTATATTGGTTCCTTTGGCTCCTGGGTTCCAATTTTATTATTAGTACTAATTATAATCACTTCTTCAGTAGGGCTTATATTCACTATCCCGGTAGCAATAACTGCCTTGCTTTTAAATTCATATATAGCCTTTTTTATTAGCATTCTAGGGCTAACTATTGGCGCAGCCATATCCTTTTTTGTTGCAAGATATATTGGAAGAGAATATTTTGAAAATAGATTTAGAAAAAATGTTGAAAAATTAAAGGACTATGATAAAACTCTTTCACATGAAGAATTTTTAAGAGTTTTCTTTTTAAGATTAATAACCTTAATACCTTATGAATTGATTAATATCGGGTCTGGTTTATCAAGAATAAAATTTCTGCCGTTTATTCTTGCTACGTTAATAGGGATAATGCCTGGAACAATTATAACTATTTATTTTATGAAAAGCACCCAAAATATTTTTTCAATACAGTTTTTATTTGCTTCGATTTTGATAATGGGGTTTTCATTGATTCCTCTTTTTTCAAGAAAAATAAGAAAGATAGTTTTTAATTTAGATTAAAAACATTGCCTATTTTTTATTTAATCTTGTAATATTGACTCCTTGCATTTCATAATTAAAAATTGAAGAATAGGATTTTCTGCCCAATATTACCTGATTCAAACCTAAAATAAGATACTTTGTTATGAGCTTGATTCTTCCTTCTCTATCAAATCTTCTCACACTTGAGAAGATTGGTTTACTATATAGAATCCCAAACTTTCCATATTTTAAACATCTTCTTATAAAATCATGATCTTCTCCTAAAATTAGTTTTTCATCAAATCCTTTTACTTTCTTAAATACCTTTTTTTTACAAAATATGCAAAATCCTGCGCCATTTGGGAAGAAATACTGGCTGATTATTGTAAATCCCCTAAATAGACTATAGAGAATTTTATCGATAAATTTAGTTGAGATTGGTTTTGTAAGAGGTATTGCTATACAGAGATTTTTCTTATTAAATTCTTCTACATTTTCTTTTAGAAATCCTTTCGGAATATAAGTATCTGAATCTAAAAAAAGTATTAAATTTCCTTTAGCAGCTTTAGCCCCATTATTCCTTCCTACTGAGGGTAAACCCCCTTTAACTATTCTGCATTTATACTTTTTTGCAATTGCTCTAGTGTTATCTATCGATTTTGCGTCAGATACAATAACTTCATAATCACTAAAATCTTGTTTTTTTATTGATTTTAACAATATAGGAATAGTTTTTTCTTCGTTTTTAGTGATAATAACAATACTCAGCATTTTATAAAAGATTGCTTTGTTTATTTATAGGGTTATATTTTTTAATTAATTTTGTGTATTCTTTTTCCCATATTCCTGTAATTTTTGAGATATCATGTTTCTTAATCTCTTTCAATGTATTAATTCTCATTTTTTTATAAAGATTTTTATCGGTTAATATTTGTATTATCCTATCTGCAAATTTTTTCTTATTATTTCTCTCAACTAAAAAACCATTATAATTATCTTTTATTAAATTCTTTATCCCCCCTTTATTTATGCCTACACATACTAAACCATTAGCTTGTGCTTCAAGGGTTGATATACCCTGCGTTTCTGTTGTTGAAGCAGTTACAAATAAATCTGATATCTTAAAGATAGAAGATTTGATAAGCTTTTCATGAGCGATTCTTCCTGTTAAAATTATATTGTTAGATACTTTCAAATCCTTAATTTTTTGTTTCAGCTGAGTCATTTGGGGTCCATCTCCAACAACCAGTAATTTCGTATTTGGAACTTTTTTTAATATTAATTTAAAGCAGTCCAAAAGATAGAAGATATTTTTTTCATGCGCAATTCTCCCTACAAAAAGGAGTATTTTTCCTTTTTTATTGTACTTTTTTTTAACTTGTTTCCAATTTGAGTTATTAAAAATATTAAGATTAATTCCATTTGATATTGCTTTTATTGGTTCTTTAAAACCACTTTTTAATAATTCTTCCCTCGTTACTTCTGATGGACAGGTTATCAAATCACATCTATTATAGTAAAATCTATTGTATATCCAGGAAATATTTTGAACATACTTGTTATTTAATTTTATATGCTTTAGATAATCGGGGTCTGCTATATTTGTATGAAAAGTCCCAATCAGGGGTATTTTAAGAAGTTTTGAGAGAATTATGGCCTGTATTCCCAAAGGCATTTGTGTCTGGAAATGAATAATATCTATTTTTTCTTTTTTTAGAAAATTAAAAAGCTTGAAACTAACGGGCGCAGTAAATCTGAAGTCTTCATAAAAATAAGCAGGAATAGAACCCATTCTTATAATCTGAATATTTTTATGCTTGAAATAACTTGTTCCATTAAATTTTGGGCAGATTATATAAATTTTATGTCCCCTATCTGCAAGATTTTTTGCTAAACTTATTGTGGCAGTTACTACTCCATTAACCTGCGGAAGAAAAGTATCTGTAAAAATTGCTATCTTCATACTGTAAAATAACCTATTTTCTATTTAAATCTTACCTATTTTTATTTCAGGATATTAATCAATTAATGTCTTTTTATTAATGAAAAATATTGCTTTTTTTCCGTTCATCTTTCTTCCTCATAAAGAAATACCATTTCTTATAAATTGGCAAAAGTACAATTACTGATAGTAAAACAAGAAGTGTTAGAATTCCAAGAGAAATCAAATAATAATAAAAAAATTGCGTGTTGTCTTGGATTATAGATGAAAAATAAGTTAATAAAATAGCAATTAAAACTGCAGAAAGGTAATTTAATGGGAATAAACCCAGTACCCATTTACAATCATAATGCCACCAAATCTTATTCTTCTTGAAATTTTTAAGTCCGTAATTTGGATTAAAAACAAACCACAAAAAATCTTCAATAGTAAGAAATAGGATATAATATGTTATTATTTCTAATTCTTTTGATAAAGACCATGGTAGCCCTACAAAAAAGCCAAAATGAATAATCAATAAAAGGAATAACAGCATAAAAAGATGATATCCTGTTAGGGGTTTTTTGCTATTAAAAAAAGTGTATATTTTTGCAAGTCCGGATTTTCTATACCAAGTCGGCAGTTTTTCTGCCCATCCAAATTTTCCCTCTATTTCTATCTCAACAAGAGCAAAAACCAATGCAAGAAAAAAGAGGTATATTGATGCGAGGATTACCATATAATAAATATTGCCTGTTTAGATTTATAAATTATCTCTTTATTTTCTGCATAAGCCATTAACTTATTCTTATAAATCTAATCACTAAATCACATAAAAGTATAAATATATGGCTGGTTGAGCTTAATCTATGAGAAATGAAAGAGATTTAAATGAAGAACTTGAAGAATGCAAAATAGGGCAGGGAGCATTTGATAAGTGGAGAAAATATAAGAGTGTTAAAGGAGAGATAAGAGTTGAAAGAAATGACAGATTAGAAAATGGCTATGATTTTAACCATATTGCTTCTGAACTTGGATTAATTAAATAGACATTCTCTAATTGCATTAAAAACATATAAATACCTTAATAAATTGGGATAATCACAAGGAAATAATTAAAATGAAGCCAGATGATGAAAAAACACAGCAGGAAAAACTCGAAGAAGAGATTTATGAACTTGAAAAGAGAATAAAAAATACTGAATATGACCTGGCAAATATGTTCAAGGGAAATGCAATGCTTGAAAATAAGCTGAAAATATCAAAAGAATCGCTTAAAACAAAAAAAGATTCTTTGCAAAACATTGGCAAAAATCCAGAAATTTCCAGAGAAATAGAGAAATCAATAGACATAAAAGAAAACGAGCCTGCGATTTCAAAAGAACAGGAAGAGGAAATTGAAGAAGAGATTGAAGAATTAATTTAACTTTTTGATTATTGGAGATATTAAATATATTAAATTAAACTTATCTAATATTTAATTAAATTGTATATTTATTCTGCTAACATCTCATAATTTTTACTTATTTTAAGTTTGTCTATTGGTGTTTTTTCTTTTTTTCATTTAATATAAATTAAAGCAATTAAACAACCATTGTGCAACCTGATTAGAGATTTGTAGAATATAAAAATCCGGGGAAGGTTTTATAAACCCTGTTAATAGGTAGTTGCATGGACAGAAAAAATTTATTAAATTCTGATGTTGAAAGTAAAGTTGCTGAAATGCCCAATAGTGGACTTTTCAAAGATATTGTTGAATCTGCGAGGGTAAAAGAATTAAAAAAGAAATTGGGAATTTCAGATATTCAAGAACAAATAGTTCCAGAATATGGGAGATATAAACAATTATTAAGTGATTATTTAAATAAAAAGTTAGAAAATCCAAGAGATATTGCGCAATTAGCAGCTTGCCTCATTGCAATAAAAGAAGTTTATCCTGCCGGTAAGTTGGGAATTCCGATTGATTTTGATATTAGGAGGGGCAATATTCCTCCCGAAAAAGTGTGCAAATATGAAACTATATTAACTTCTTTTTTTGAGAAATATCCAAAATTTGTATTACCTGATTAAATTTTCAAAACATTTAAAAGAGAAAACAGCCTTAGAGTAAAATGACTGAAAAATTAAAAGGAGGGGAGGAATTGGATTAAAATGATAAACAGATTTGTATTTTATCTGAGAAACCTGTTTAAAAAGCCGTTTAAAGTTGCGATTATTAGTTATTACTATCCCGATAATTTGCTTAGTGTCAATAATGGTGTTGCAGTTCATGCATATTATCTTTCACAAGAGTTGGCAAAAATAGGCTGTGAAGTACATGTGTTTGCAAAAGGAGATAAAAACACAATAAAAAAGCAGTATATTGATAATGGGCGGATTGTTATTCATAGAATAAAAACAGAATTAGATGTTTCAATAGAGGATTTTGTGACAAAGAAACGCATGATGTATTTTATATTTGATAACAAAGTTATAAGTGAGGTTGCGAAGGAGCACAGCAGATCTGAAATAAATGTGCTTCATACTCATGGATGGTTAACTTCTGGAGCATTTATCTCAAAATATCTGAATAAGATAAAGTGGGTCCATACTTTTCATGCGATTGAAAAAAATAGAGTAAAATTTATGTCAAAAGAAGAAAAGGAATACTTTAGCATATCTCAGTGGATAGAGAGCACAATTAAATATGCTGATTGCCTTATTGCAGTATCAAAAAATATCCGGGAGGAGGTTATAAAAGATTTTAAAGTAAAAAGCAAGAAAGTAGTTTATATTCCAAATGGGGTGGATTTATCATTATATAACTCGGAGAATCACGATTACAGCCAGAAAAAAATATTATATGTCGGAAGATTCAGCTTAGAAAAAGGAATTGACCTTATTCCAAAAATTGCCGAACAGGTTTTGATGGAAAATAATGAGGCGAGGTTTATTGCTGTTGCAAAATTACAGAGTATTACTTCTTTGGATAAAACAAAAGTAGAATTTGAAAGATTATCAGAGGAATATCCTGAAAGATTTATCTGGATTAATGATTCCCTTAATAGAGAAGCACTTGCAAAATTATACAAAGAGTGCATAATTTATGTTCAGCCATCAAGGTATGAATCTTTTGGATTGTGTGTTCTTGAGGCAATGGCTTGTGGTAATGCTGTTGTTGTTTCAAATAGGGGAGGGTTGCCAGAAGTTGTTGAAAATGCAGGACTAATTTCCCAGTTTAACAGCAGTAGGGTTGCAGAGGATATTCTAAAATTATTAGGGGATTATAGGCTGAGGGAGAGATATTCAAGAAGGGCAATTGAAAGGGCAAAACTTTTCGCATGGGAAAATGTGGCTCTTCAAGTATATAATGTTTATAAAACTCTGGCACACAAATGAACTCTGAAAATCCAAAACTGTCTGTGATTATTGCTGCATACAATTCTGAAAAGTATCTTGAAGAATCAGTTTGTTCGGTGCTAAAAAGCACATTTGAGGATATTGAAGTTATCATTGTAAATGACGGTTCAACTGATTCAACTTTAGAAATTGCAGAAGGAATTGCAAAAAAAGATGAGCGCGTGGGAGTTATTAATCTTGATAAAAATGAGGGTGCTGCGCATGCAAGAAATGAGGGAATTAAAAAATCAAGAGGAATTTATGTATGCTTTTTTGATTCAGATGATATTTCTATACCCAATAGATTTGAAAAGCAGATTGAGTATCTTGATAATCATAGAGACATTGGTTTTGTTTATGGAGATATAATCATAAATTTTCCTGATGGGAAAAAAGAAATAATTGAGTCAATAGAATTTTCTAGGAATCCTGCAGAAATTCTGAAAGAGTCTGTAGAAAGAGATGACATCAAAGAGGATGAAGAGCCTGCGAAGTATCTTGACAAAAATAAATTTATTCCTGTTGGTTCTGTTGTTGCAAGAAAAGAGTTATTTGACAAATTTCGCTTTGATGAACAGCTTTCAAACTGTGAAGACTATGATTTATGGCTTCAGATGATAGGGCATGGAATAAAATGCAGTAGAATTCCTGTTTTAGCATATATTTACCGCATACATGAAAATCAGAAATCAAAATATTCAGAGAAAAAACTTCAGTCAATAAAAAGAATAAGAGATAAATTAAAATCAAGAATGTATTTTGATTAATTAATTGTGCGCATTCGGTGCACTTATTTTTATTCCTAAATCATAATCTATTCATATATTAATTCTTCATATTTTTTAATAGATAATGTTAAAATAATAAGATTCTAACATAATAATTCTTAGAAATCTGGAATAAATGATTTTTTAGCGAAAATCGCCATATTTTTAAACTTAAAACTCTTTAGCTTATTATGGAGATTAATAATACTCTTCTTAATCAATATGGAGAAATAGCTGGGGCAAATATTAATACCTTTTTATTAAACGGGCTTGTGACATTGGCAATAATTGTTCTTGGGGTAATCATTGGCAAGTTTATTAAATTTTCTCTGAAAAAATTGGCTGGCAAGCTGAATTTGGACAAGAAGATACGCCCGAGTTTTATCATTCTCTTTCTTTTAATTGTTGAAATTTCAATTTATATTGTGTTTGCAAATTTTGCCATAAGACGTCTGCAGATTTCAATGCTCACAACATTTGTAGATAATGTCTTGATAGTCATACCGGCATTCACAACTTCTCTGGTTCTTATTTCAATTGGTTTTGCACTTGCAGTTTATTTAAGAGATGTGATTGAAGAAAGTGGGATAAGTGGTTGGAAAACTCTTTCCTTGATTATTTTTTATTTTACTTTGTTTATATTTGGCATTTATTCTGTCAGAATTGCCTTGATTCCTTTTGACCAAAAGACTGTTACAACTTTGATCATAATCCTTACTTCAATACTTGCTTCTGTTATTGCATATATTCTTGCCAGAAAAGAGTTAAAAGAGGATAGGCAAATTATATAAATCCATGTTGTGCTTAATTAAAATTAATTAAACTATCGGTTCTTATTCTTAAAATGACAAAGATTGCAAGAGCTGTAGAAAGAAAAGATGCTGAGATAGCCGGGCTTTTGCATCCTCTTGTTAAAGAGTGGTTTTTTTCAAAGTTTAAGGAATTTTCAATTACTCAAAGATATGGTGTTTCTGCAATATGGGAAAGAAAAAACATTTTAATTTCTGCACCAACAGGAGGCACAAAAACTCTGACTGCTTTTCTTTCAATAATAAATTACCTGGTTATGCTTGCTGAAAAAGGAGAGCTTGAAAATAAAGTTTATGCGGTTTATACTTCTCCTCTTAAGGCGCTTTCAAATGATATTCATAAAAATCTTGAAGAACCTCTTAATGAAATAACTGCGCTTGCAGAAAAAAAAGGAATTAAACTGCAAAAAATAAGAGTGGGATTAAGAACAGGTGACACAACTCCTGCAGAAAGAGTTAAAATGGCTAAAAATCCTCCACATATCCTTATAACAACTCCAGAATCTCTTGCTATTGTGCTTACCACCAAAAATTTTATTGAATCATTTAAAGCAGTTGAATTCTGCATTGTTGATGAAATACACGCTCTAAGCAATAAAAGAGGAGTATATCTAAGCATAAGTCTTGAAAGATTAAATGAAGTAAGCAAAATCTGGCCTGTAAAAATAGGATTAAGCGCAACAATTGCTCCTCTTGAGGAAGTTGCAAAATTTCTTGTTGGAATTGAGGAATTTAGGGATGTTGAAATTGCTGAAGTTCCTCTATCCAAGAAAATAGATTTGGCGGTTTTAACTCCTGTAAAAAATATTATTGATGATGAAAATTTAACTTCAGAAATGTATGTTCTTCTTGATAAATTAATTCAAGAGCACAAAACAACCCTTGTTTTCACAAACACGCGCGCAGGAACAGAAAGAGTTGTAACACATTTAAAAGATAAATTTCCTGCAATTTACGGAGATGATAATATTGCTGCGCATCATTCTTCTCTAAGCAAGACAATACGTTTCGACATAGAAGAAAGATTAAGAGAGGGCAAAATAAAAGTAGTTGTGTGCAGCACAAGTTTAGAGTTGGGAATCGATATAGGATATATTGACTTGGTTTTAATGCTCGGCTCTCCTAAAGCATCTTCTCGTGCGCTGCAAAGAATAGGCAGAGCAGGGCATAAACTGCACGAAACTGCAAAAGGAAGATTTATTGTAGCTGACAGAGATGATTTAGTAGAATGCGCAGTAATTCAAAAAGAAGTTATTGAAAGAAAAATAGATAAAATTACCTTTCCAAAAAATTGCCTTGATGTTCTTGCACAGCAGATATATGGCATGGCGATTTACAAGCAGTGGAATATTAATGAGATTTTTGCCCTTATTAAAAAAAGTTATTGTTATTCTACATTAAGCAAGAATGATTTTTATGACATAATAAGCTACCTCGCAGGAGAGTACGCATTAGAAAAAAGCAATGTTTATGGAAAAATATGGTATGATGAAGAAACTAAAATGATTGGCAAAAAAGGAAAGCTCGCGAGAGTTATTTATATGACAAACATAGGCACAATCCCAGAAGAGGCATATATAACTGTTAAGCTGGCGCCTGCAGGAGAAAAAATAGGCGCGATTGATGAGGGCTTTCTTGAAAGAATGAAAAGAGGAGATGTATTTGTTTTAGGAGGAAGCAAATATGAGTATGGTTATGTAAAAGGAATGAATCTTTATGTCAAAACTGCAATTCACAGAAATCCGACAATTCCATCCTGGTTTTCTGAAATGCTTCCGCTAAGCTTTGATTCTGCAAACGAAATAAATAAATTTCGAGGCATGATTAATAAAAGAATGTTTGAGAAAAAAAGCAAGGCAGGAATTATTGAATTTATAAAAAATTATCTATATGTTGAAGATTCTTCTGCAGAGGCGATTTACAATTATTTTTACGAACAATTTAAATTTTCCGAGATTCCAACTCCTGAAAAAATAATAATTGAAAAATTCAAAGGAGAAAAAAATTATCTTTTAGTCAGCAGTATGTATGGAAGAAGAGTTAATGATGCAATTTCAAGAGCGCTCGGATATTTGATGGCACAGGCAGGCGGAAGAGATATTGAGATTGGAATAAATGACAATGGATTTTATTTTGCAGGAGAAAAATTGCAAATTGAAAAAGCGCTTAAATTTCTTACAGACGAAAATCTTGAAGAAGTGCTGACAGAGGCAATTGAAAGAACAGACATACTTGCGAGAAGATTCAGGCACTGCGCTGCACGCTCTCTTATGATACTTAGAAATTATAAAGGGCATGACAAAAGCGTCGGCAAACAGCAGATGAAAAGCCATTTTCTGCTGAATGCTGTCAGAAAAATATCTAAAAATTTTCCAATATTAAAAGAAGCAAGAAGAGAGGTTTTAGAGGACTTGATGGATATTGAAAATGCGAAAAGAGTGATAAAAAGAATTAATGATAAAATGATAAAAATAGAAATAATAGAGGTTAAATTGCCTTCACCATTTACGCTTAACTTGCTCATTCAAGGGCATACGGACTTGATAAGAATTGAGGACAAGCAGGCATTCTTGAAAAGAATGCACGAACTGCACATAAAATTAATTGAAGGGAGAAAAAGTGTTTAAATTGTAAAATGAACCCCAAATACATTTTCATAAGCAAAGCATTATATATCCCCGAAATTAAAACACTCGCAATCGGAGATTTGCATTTAGGATATGAATTCCTTATAAATAATGCAGATATTCAGATTCCTTATTCTGAATTTGAAAATATGAAAGATGAACTGAAAAAAATTATTGAAGACATTAAAAAACGAAAAAGGGATATTAAAACAGTTGTTTTTCTCGGAGATATCAAGCACTTTTTTGCTTATAAAAAAATTGAAAGGGATTTATTTGTCGAGCTTATTGATGAAATTGGTAAAACGGCTGATAATCCTGAATTAATTGTCATAAAAGGCAATCATGAAAAAAGAATGGACTTTGCCTATCAAAAACTCCTTGATTTTTATGTAAAAGGAAGTTTTGCATTTATCCACGGAGATGTTATGCATAAAGAGATTCTATCCCCCGAAATTGAAATAGTTGTGATGGGGCATCTTCATCCTGCAATAGCACTTAAAGATTCACAGAAAATAAAATCAGAAAAATACAAGTGTTTTCTTGCAGGAAAATATCTCGGAAAAGAGTTTATCATACTTCCAAGTTTTGGAGAGATTAATACAGGTACAAGCCTGAATGAACATTTGTCTGATGACAGGTGTTTTATTCCTCCTGCACAGCTTCTGAATTTTGAAGTGCATGCAATTGGAGAAGATAATCAATATTATAACTTTGGGAAGCTGGGGGTATTGGAAAAACTACATGACAACATTAAAAAATAGTATCTTTACGAGCATTAAATAATACATTCTTAAAGAATCACATCTTCTCTAAAATTTGTATTCTTTTATCAATCGGCGGATGAGTGCTCCACAAATTGCTCAAGTCACGCTTAAAAGGATCAGACATAAACAAAGGCGCGACTGCCTTGCTTACGCGGACTTTTTCTGACGAAGAATCATTTTTGATTTTTCTTAAAGCTCCAACTAATCCTGTCGGCGAGCGCGTGAATTTAATTGCTGTTGCATCTGCACTGAATTCCCTCTTTCTTGATATTGCCATCTGAACAAGATAAGTGACTATTGGCGCAAGAATTGCGAGAAGTATTCCAATTAAAATAAAAATAATCTGTGCTTTATTATCCCTGTCATTTCCGCCTGAAAAATGCAAACTCCTTAAGAATATCTCAGAAATAATTGCAATCATCCCAACCAGCACAGCAGTCAGGGTCATAAATCGTATGTCATAATTCGCAATATGACTCATTTCATGTGCAATAACCCCTTCAAGCTCTCTTTTATCAAGCTTTTCAAATGCACCTTCTGTCACGCAAATCACAGAACTTTTAGGATTGCGCCCTGTTGCAAAGGCATTTATCTGACTTCCTGGCATAATATACACTCTTGGCATTGGCATTCCTGATGCAAGGGACATTGATTCGACCGAGTTATACAAATTTCTGTAAGCATTTCTGTCAGCAGGTTTTGCGCCAACAGATGCGAGCGCGATTTTGTCAGAATTATAAAACCCAATCCACACATATAATATAGAAATAATTATTGAAACAATCATTATAAATATAAAATAATCTCTTCCAAAAGCCATGCCTATAACAAATCCAAATAAAATAAAAATCGCAATTATGATAATCATAAGAAAAACAGAGTTTCTTTTGTTTCGTGCAATCTGGTCATAAAATATAATTCTTGCCGGTTCCATAATCTGCATAGTAAAAGATTATTTATAAAGGTTTTTTATCTTTGATAAAATGAAAAAAGAAAAAACACCAATAGACAAACTTAAAATAAGGCAAAATATGGGATGTTAGTAAAATAGATTATTCTGTTTCTTGAGATCTTGATATCCTATTTATCGTTTTGTATTGCAATAGTCTTTTTATAGTATTAAAAGAATGGTTATCTATGACAAAAAACTGGTTTTACAGAATGACTAGTTGGTTAAATGAATATTTACGGGATAAACCAAAGTATTATTTAACTGATGATGCAAAAGGAATAGCTGCAAACCTTAGAGATGCTTTGCCTATGCAGACAGAAGATGCAAGAGGAAGTTTTGAAATACTTCTTTACGACTGCGCGCAAAGAAGAGCAATGAGTCATGAAAGCAAATTAATTCTAAGAGAAGATATTCGAGGGGCATATAACGAACTGCAATTATACGGGCTTCTTGAAGAGTTTGGAGTAGAGCGGGAAAAACCTTGAAATCTTAATTCTATTATATATTAAAAATTTATAAAACACCATTTAACAAAATAACCTTAAATGAAAAGATGTTGAATAAGGCAGAATTATTGGATGTTAGAAAAAATTATCTTGTCAGGATTTCATATACAAAAGATTTTAAAGAAAAGTTAAAAACTAACTTTCGGCACTGCCCTTTCTCTTTCTGCTATTTCCAAAAATGGGCGTTCTTTTACACTATACAATGAAGCAAAGAATTTTCCAGGAAATACTTTTACTGAATTATTGAAGTCAAGTATTGTGTCATTGTAATACTGCCTTGCATAAGCCACTTTGTCTTCTATTGCAGACAATTCATTTTGCAGCTGCAAGAAATTTTCATTTGCTCTTAACTGAGGATAATTTTCAGCTATTGCAAAAATCGATTTTAATGCATTTTGCAATTGGTCTCCTGCCCGAACTTTTGAAGGAATGTCTTTTGCAGAAAGAAGCGCCTTTCGCGCTTTTGTAACATCTTCCATTATTCCTTTTTCGTGCTTTGCATATCCCTTGACTGTTTCAATTAAATTAGGGACTAAATCTGCTCTTTTCTTAAGCTGAACATCAATCTGTGCAAGGGAATTATCGATTCTTAAGCCCTTTGTAACAAATTTGTTGTAATAATAAACAAACATAATAACAATTAATGCAACAATTCCCACAGAAGTTGCCCAAATCCAAATCAAGCTCATAATTAATACAGAAATTCTGTGTTTATAAATTTATTCCTTGATTAATTCTTAAGAAATCATTTCTCCTCGTAATACTTTTTTCCTTTCAGCTCTTCAGGCATATGCTCCTGCTCGACTTTTGCTTCAGGAAAGTTATGGGCATACTTATATCCTTTTCCATAGCCGAGCTCTTTCATTAAATTTGTTTCTGCATTTCTTAAATGAAGTGGAACTGGAAGATTTCCTGTTTCTTTTATATCTGCTCTTGCTTTATTTACTGCGACATAACACGAATTTGATTTTTTTGCATTTGCCAGATAAGCTGCGCATTGTATAAGTGCAGTATCGCATTCAGGATAACCCAAAAATTCCACAGCATTTTTTGCAGAAATCGCCACAGCAAGGGCATTTGTATCTGCGTTGCCAACATCTTCTGATGCAAACCTAATCATTCTTCTCACAATATACTTTGGATCCTCGCCTGCTTCAATCATTCTCATCACCCAGTAAATTGCTCCATCAGCATCAGAATCTCTGAGAGATTTATGCATAGCTGAAATTATATTATAATGCTCTTCTCCATTTTTGTCATAAACAAGTGAAGTTTTTTGTGTAGAATCTAAAATTGATTGTTTTGTTATTTCGTTTTCTTTGCTTAAAGAAACTGCCAGCTCAAGTATGTTCAGGGCATTTCTTGCATCTCCATTTGAAAGAACCGCAATGAGTTTTTTATTATCTTCACTAAGGTTTATTTTATTATTTAATCCCCTTGCATTTTCAATAGCATTAGAAATTATCCTAAGCAAATCATTTTCATTAAGGCGGTTAAGAACAAATACTCTTGAACGTGACAAAAGTGCAGATATAACTTCAAAACTCGGATTCTCTGTTGTAGCCCCAATTAATGCAAGTATTCCTTTTTCAACATAAGGCAGAAGAAAATCCTGCTGTGCTTTGTTAAATCTGTGAATTTCATCTAAAAAGAGAATTGTTTTTTTATTAAACAGCTTTGCCTGATTAATTGCCTTTTTTATATCTTCTTTTCCTGCTGAAACAGCTGAAATTTCAACAAACTCTGCATCAACTGCTCTTGAAATTATTTTTGCAAGAGTTGTTTTTCCGCATCCAGGAGGACCCCAGAAAATCATTGAACTGTTTATTTTTCCCGATTCAACCATTATTTTTATCGGTTTGCCTTCTCCGGTAAGATGCTCCTGCCCAACAAATTCTTCAATTGATTTCGGGCGCATTCTGTAAGCCAATGGTTTATCACTAAATTCCATAATTTATTATTTAACTATGATTATTAATAATTTATGGTGATGATTTTATTGTTTTATCTTTTTATTTCACAGTAAAAATTTTATTGTCATTTACATCAAAAATTCCAAGGCGGACGCCTGCATCAATCCATCCGTGCGCGTAATTTACAGCTGCAAAGGCATTTACAAAATCTCCTTTTTTTTCAAAATGAGCTGCATCACTTAAGTAATTAGCTGCCATTTCGATAATTTTTTTTGCTTCACTTTCTCTGCTTTTGATTATTTTATTTTTTATAATCTCCAATGCCTTATTTGTTAAATTAAGATATTTCATAAGTTTCTGCATAGAAATTTTATCTGCAACCATTTTAAAAAAACAAAGAAAACTATTTAAACTAATCCCTTATAGAATCTTTATGGATAGGAATTCTTATGCACGACTTGGAGCAACAAGTGCAATATTAGGGTGTTTAGGTGTAGGATATGCTGCAGTAACTCTGCCTGCAGACATTCAGTGGACTAGTGTTGATTTAATAACTCCTGAGCAAGCGCATAAACAATATCCTGACGGAATACCAAAAGGAGTCTATACAAATATTGATGATGTTTTAACAAATACTTTTAGCATAAAAGGAGATGCATCAATAGCTTACACTCCAAAAGGTACGATTAAAAAAGGGGTAAATGTTCATGTAGGTATAGGAACATTCAGCACAGCACAATCAGGCTATGTGGATATAAATGATAGATATGTCTGTTTAAGCGGAGTGTCAAGCAGTTCTTCTGTTATTGAAGCTCCATTTTTAGCAAGAGAAACTATCGGGCTCTATACAGATAATGTAACTCTAAAAGGCTCACCTTCAGTTGATGCTTCAGCAGTAGTTTTAGGAGATTTTCAATGCGACTCGTGCATAGTAAATAGTCCTATGCAGATTAATACAGCATATGATGTATCAATTACAAATGCTCAATTTAATGTTTCTTCTGGTTATGCATTAAATATCACTTATCACCCGCCCTTGTCAAAAGATGAAAATACTATCACCTTAAGAGGAAATCTATTCAACGGAGGAAATGCTATACGAACTTCTGCAGTAATTGATGCAGGTACTATTCGCGGAGATAATGAATTTAGCAGTTGCGTCAGTGTTATCAGAGATCTGACAAGCATTTCTGATATGCAGTCATTAGTTGGAAATGCCTGGGTTGTTCCAGAAACAAACCCAATTTCAAAAGACGGAACAACTTATCACAGAGCCTTGCAAACAGCAGAAGAAGTTATTGATTATAATGGAGGTGCACTGGTTAGCTCGAATGTTCCAAGAACAAGAGAACAATTAATCTCCTGGGTTGGACAGCCATTGCAATACAGCCCTAATGGAAATACTGATATGGATCATGATGGAATTGCAGATATTTATGATGAAGATATTGATGGAGACGGCTATAGCAACACATATGAAACTTCTGTCGGCACAAATCCTTATGATTCATCAAGCCATCCGCCTGCACACGGATTATCTGCAACAAATTATTTTACAACTGGATTAATGATGGCACTTATTGGAATCGTGAGTATTAAGAAGATTTTTAAAAGAGATTTGAATAAGCACAGGTAATTATTTTCACAGAGGTATCTTTTCTCAATTAAATAGCTTCAGAAATCTCTTTTTTTATTTCCTGTTTGTTCTCTTCTTTTTTCTTATTCTGCTCTGGGAAAATCTCTTCAAGCGCTTTTGTGCCTTTTTTTACAACAGAAAGATTAATCTGCGAAATGCTCAGAGAAATTTCATTGCCCCTCACACTCTTTTTTCTTCTAAACCCTTTGTGAGGCACTCTTCTCAAAAACTTGCCTTTTTTTAAAAGAAGTCTTGCAAGTGCAGGTCCTTCAATCTGTTCTGAACCAGGAAGCCCGGCTATATCACTTGTTCCCTTTATTTCAAGTTCATAGGATGAAAGTTCTGGAAGCAATTCATTGCCTCTGAATTTCTCACCTATTTTCTTTCCTATGAGAAACTCTGAATCTGACTCAAAGTGGTAAGTTTTCCCTTTTTCAGATAGGTTTATTTTAAATACCATTATCTAAAGCGTAAAAGAAGATTTTTAAAGATTGCTATCGCCCTTTATTGATGTTTTATGAGTTATTGCTGGCAATTATTCAGGCAGCAACAGAGTTTCTGCCTATTAGCAGTTCTGGGCATTTAGCCGTTGCAAGCACTCTGTTCGGAAAACCCAACTTATTTTTTATCACTCTTTTGCATCTTGCCTCTCTTTTTGCAGTGATTATTTTTTTAAGAAAAGAGCTGATTTCTCTTTTTAGTTTTAAAAAAGAATACAGGAGATTATGGATTTACTGGATTATTGCAACAATCCCTGCAGCACTCGTCGGATTTCTTTTCAGCAATTTGATTGAATCGCTTTTTTCTTCATTATGGCTTATTGGAATTTTTTTTATTTTTACAGGAGCAATTCTTCTTTCTACAAGATTATTTTCTGGCAATAAGGATATTAATTTTAAAAATTCTATTTTTATTGGGCTGTTTCAGGCACTCGCAGTATTTCCAGGAATTTCAAGAAGCGGCATGACAATTTCCTCTGCAATGTTCTCAGGAATTGAAAGGGAAAAAGCAGTCAAATTTTCTTTTTTGCTTTTTATTCCCCTCTCACTCGGGGCTTTTGTTCTTGAACTAATAAAAACGCCCGCAGCTGCAATAAATGCAAGCATTATTTTTGCATTTATTTTATGCTTTGTTTTAAGTTTGGTTTTTCTTAATTTCTTGCAGGCAATAATAAAAAAGAATTATTTCTGGATGTTCTCATTTTATTGTTTCGCAGTTGGAATAGTATCGATAGTTTTGGATTTTGCAGCTCTTTAATCTGCTTATACATTGGCTCTTTATGTTTATAATTTCGGATTATGGCAGGATTTATAAAATAGGGCTTCTTAATATAGCGATGAAAAAGGATGTGATTGTAATAAGCTTGGGTGGAAGCATGATTTTTAAGAATAATGAGATTAATATAAAATTTTTAAGAAATTTTAAAAAATTAATTTTAAAGCATTCAAAAAAACATAAATTTATTATAGTCTGTGGAGGAGGAAGTGTTGCAAGAATGTATATTGGGGGTCTTAAAAAACAGGGAATGTCAGAAAAGCTCCAGAGTTTTGCAGGAATTTCTGTTACAAGAACAAATGCCCGTTTTATGAGCTATTTTTTTGGGAATGACCAGATGGAAGGAATTCCATCAACGATAAACGGAGTAAAAGAAATGATAAAAAAGCAGGATATTGTTTTTTGCGGAGCTTTAGAATATCATCCAAACCAAACTTCAGATACAACTTCGGCGCAGATTGCAGAAGAGTTTGAAGCAGATTTTATAAATATAACAAATGTTTCAGGACTTCATGACAAAAATCCCTTGGAGCATAAAGATGCTAAATTTATTCCACAAATAACTTGGGGTAACTTTTATAAGGTAGCTTTAAAAATGAAATTCTCGCCAGGACAGCATTTTGTGCTTGACCAGAAGGCAGCAAAAATAATAATGGATAATAAAATAACGACTTATATTGTAGGCTCAAATATAAATAATCTGGATAATTTATTAAACTCAAGAAGATTCACAGGCACGATTATTGAAGGATAATAAAAAATTACAAAACATATTCTCCGTCCCAATATAATTTTGAAATCATTGGGTGTTCTAATCTTTCCATAAATTCGTCAATTGTCATTGTTTCAATTGTTGGATTTGCAAGAGCATAATCTTCGGCACTTTTTGCTCTGTATCCAACTCCGTTTGCCTCAAAAGGAGCATTAAATAATTCTCTCATTATCCACATTATGCTCATTATGTTTTCATCTTCTTTTCTCTCTGTTTCATAAATTTCAGCTTCTTTAATTGTTGGAAACCAAGAGCTTCCAAAATCGACTATTTCGCCTTTTCTATATAGCCTTGCCATCTTTAAAATTCTTTTTTAACCTTTATAAAGTTTGTTTTTCTTTAATTCTTATGGAAAAAATTGTTTTAATTGATAGTAATAGTCTAAATGAAGTCAGGACTAAATTTATTGAACTGTCAAAAAAAGGAGTTAAAACAGCAGTTTCTGCCAAAGATGCAGAATTTAACAGAAAAATTATTGAGGGAAAATACTGCGATTATTTGACTGACATTGAATACTCTGGAAAAAATGAACGGCTTGACCAGAGAGATTCTGGATTAAATAATGTTCTATGCAAATTAGCATTAAAAAATAACATTGCAATAGGGATTAATATTTCAAAACTACTTAACTTAAATAAAGAGCAAAAAGCATTTTATCTTTCAAGAATTATCCAAAATATCAAATTATGCAGAAAAAATAAAACAAGAATTGTTCTTGTTAACTCAAAAGACAAAGAAAATATGCGCGCGCTTTTGCTGACTTTAGGCATGGCAACAGACAACGCAAAATACGCTGTTGAAAATGCAGTAAATTTATGACTTTTTATTATATCACAAAACCCTTTGAGTATACCCGCACTAAAGTGTGGAGTTTGTGTTTGGGTTTTGGGAGAACCGGGAAAAATCTATACATTTTAACTCCAATCTAAAGATTGGAGATTTTTCACAAGTATTAAACATCCCATAACTCCATCCATTCAAAATCTTTTCATTCTGTTAACAAAATTTCATAATAATTCTTATCTAAGAAAACTAATAATCCTCAGTGTCTTCGCTTTCTTCGCCAGAATCTTCAAAACCTTCTTCGCTATCTTCTGAAGAATCCTTGTCTTCTTTACTTTCCTTTTTACCTGACTTTCCTCCGGCAATTTCCATTTTTCCAAATTTTCCTGTTGTCAGCTGTTTTTCTCCCTGAAATTCGTTTATATACCCATTAGTTATTTTAATTATGCTTCCCTCTTTTACTTTATCAACATCATCATTCCATAAAGTAAGCTTAATTTCGCTTTCTCCGTCTGTTACAACAGCATTTGCAAGTCTTATCTTGCGTCCGTATTTATCTATAGTTCTCGGTTCTTCAACAGATTTTACAGTTATTTCAATATTAACATTTCCCTGCCCTGCTTTAAGTTCTGAGATTTTCATTTTATAGAATTAACAATTTCCTGCTGCTGCTCCTGATGCTGTTGAAAGAGTTTTTTCACATTCTGCCGGAGCATTATTAAATGCTGAGCATATTGCCTGCTTAAATGCATCTGCACTTCTTCCTCCGCTATACATTGCTCCATTAATCACAATAGTTGGCGAACCGCTCACGCCATATTTATCTGTCAGTCCTTCGTGCTCTTTAAGTATTGTTACTGCTTCTGATTTTAAACAATTTTCAATTTTTGCTGTATCTATACTAAATTTTGCTGCTGCTTTTTTCCAGCAAATGTCTATATCTTTGCTATATGTAGGATAGCAAGTATTATCTATTTCAGTTATATAATCCCATAATTTATCTGGATAATATTTATTTATGCAAACCTGCCTTGCATTTTCTTGTGCTTCTAATGCCCCGTGAAGCGACTGAACACTATCAAGAGTTGTCCCGCCAACATTGACTATAAACTTTATATTAAAATCTGCCTTGTCTTTTAACAAATCATAAACTGGTTTCATTAGTTGTTCTGCCTGAACACCATAAGGGCAAAAGCTCATTACAAATAATTCTATTTTTGGCTTGTCAGATTTTGGTATTTCTGCTGATGTTGAAGCAGTATTTGTTGTGCTTGTTGAAGCAGTTAATGGAGCAACACCTTGAACAAAATATTTTCCGTCTTTTGTTACATATAACGGAATTTCCTGCCCCTGATAAGAGACAGTGATTTCGTATAAACTTCCATCACTTTTTGAAGATACAAAAGTTACTCCTCCGCCGACTTGTGAATTAAGGTAGCTTACTAATCCATCTGAAGCTTTTGATTCGCTGACTGTTTTGCCGGTTATTCCCCCATTGTTTATCACTAAAAATATTAAAAGAACTCCCAAGATATAGGTTGTAATAGCCCAATTATGCCTTGGTATTTTACTAATCACACTCTTTTTTGGAGTTTCTACCTGTTCTTTTGCACTTTCCATCCTTTCATTAGAGAAAAATTGTTTAAAAAGGTTGTGGTGATTTTGAAAATCCGTAAATTAACATTAAATCGCTTTAAATCGCTTGATTAACATTTTATTAACCTTGATTTTGCAGCACAACAAAAGTTAAATAAATGATGATTGCCTTATTTATTCATGGGAGAGCGATGGGATAAACTTAGATGCAGGATGTTATATACTTATTTGAGTGCTCTTAGCAGTGACGGAGAATATCGTGATCATTGCACTAAGGACTCGCTTCCAAGTGTTATTGAACGAAAATTAACTGAGATTGAGCATGTTAACCAAAGCACAAATCCTCGTTATTATCCTAGATTAAAATCTAGAAAAATAAGAAATCTTAGGCGAAGTGCTGAATGTGATATTGCATTATTAGGGCTGATTGACTATGGGAAGTACAAAGAATACCATCAGAGATTGATTGATGTTTTGGAAAAACAAAATAATTAAATACGCGCTTCTTTACATATTATTATGCCTTATGATATTATTATAGGAAGAGATGATTCTGACAAAAAGCGATTTGGAGACAAAGGATTGATAAAAATTGGAAGAGGCTATGTTAAAATGGGGCAGTATACCTCTCTTTCAAATAATATTTTTTTAGATATTGCCCGAAGCCATGTAATTTTAGTTGCCGGCAAACGCGGAAGCGGAAAATCCTATTCGCTTGGAGTTATTGCAGAAGAGATTTCAAGGCTTCCTATTGAATCAAGGAAAAATATCACGCCGATTATTTTTGATACAATGGGAATTTTCTGGACAATGAAATATGAGAATAACAAAGAAAAAGCGCTTCTTGATGAGTGGAATTTAAAGCCAGAAAATATTTCTGTGAGAGTTCTTGTTCCCTACGGGCATTATGAGAATTATATTGAAAAAGGAATTCCTGTTGATGCATCATTTGCATTAAGTGTCTCTGAAATGAAAGCAGAGGATTGGACGCTCATATTTGGATTAGAGATGACAAATCCTATTTCTGTTTTAATACAGAAAGTTCTTTTTAATATTAATATAGAAAATTTTAGCATACTAGAGATTATTGATTTGATAAAAAAAGAAACAGAGTATAGTTCTGATGTAAAAAATTCTGCAATCGGGCTTTTTGAAAGTGCGCGCACATGGGGAGTTTTTGCAGAAGGCAACATTAGACCCATTAGTGTTAAAGAGTTATTGAAATCAGGAGAGCCGACAATTATCGATTTAAGTGTCTATAACTCTATTGGTGCTTTTAATGTAAGGGCGCTTGTCATAGGACTATTATCAAGAAAAATTTTCAACGAAAGAATGAACTCAAGAAAAGCAGAAGAAGTAGAAGCAGTCAGGCATGGAGTTGATTATCTTTCCTTCAAGCCTGTGAGAGACGTTCCAATGGCTTGGATATTTATTGACGAGGCTCATGAATTTCTTCCTAAAACAGGCAAAACTCCTGCATCAGACGCACTTATACAGCTTCTTAGAGAGGGAAGACAGCCAGGAATCTCTGTTGTCTTAGCAACACAGCAACCAGGGCAGATACATGGAGATGTTATGACTCAGGCAGATGTTGTTATTTCACATAGAGTTACTGCACAGCCTGATATTTCTGCGCTGAATGAAATAATGCAAACTTATCTTCTCGAAAGCATAAAACAAGAAATTGACAATCTTCCTAATCTAAAAGGAAGCGCAATAATCTTAGATGACAATTCAGAAAGATTGTATCCAATGAGAATAAAGCCAAGAATTACATGGCACGGCGGTGAAGCGCCGACAGCTGTTAAAGTTGAAAAAAGAGTATGATTTAAAAAATCCAAATAATCAATGTCCAAACAAATTGAGTATTTGCAAAATAAAACAAGCGAGCGAGGCGAAGCCGAGCCAATAATCTATTTTGCTAACATCTTATAATTTTCCCTAATTCAATATCTTTTCAATTCCCATTTTCCTTTATTCTTAATACTAATTAAAAGCATAAAAATCAAGAGGCCATGCAGGTTAGGGATTTAAAAAATAGATAAGCGAGCAGAGTGGGCATATTATAAAAAGTTATTTTCTCTAAATTATATAATAAAATCCAATATATCTTTTATAAAATATATGTTCAAATGCAAGAATTATTTAAAAAGAATTTTAATAAACTGCTTAATGAACAGAAGAGAATTCCTCAAAAATGGACTTGTATTCACTGCCTCAGCAGGAACATTATTAACTGGCTTAGAATCATTTGCAGAAGAAAAACCCGCTCTTCCAAAACAACCAAAACGAATTTTTCTTACAATAGATGACGGCCCTTCTTATTATACAGAGCAAATTCTCAGGAATTTAAATGGAGAAAATGCAATCTTTTATTTTATAGGGAAACAACTAAAGACACAGAGAGAAAAGGCCTATAAAGTTTTAGAGGCAGGAAGTATTATAGGAAATCATTCATACACTCACCCTGATTTTAAAAGAGTAAGTTTTGCAAGTGCGAAAGAGCAGTTTGAAAAAACAGAAGAGCTGATAGAAGAAGCATATGCTCATTTAGGAATAAGAAGAATAAGAAAATTTTTCAGATTTCCTTATGGTTCATCAAGAGCAGATATAAAAGAGTTTATCAAATCGCAGGAAAGTGAAATTCAGTTTTGGGATATTGACACACTTGACTGGAGATACTATTCCAAAAAATCTCCATTAAGTGCTGGAACAATAATGAAAAATTGTTCAGAAGCGCAAGATGGAGATATTGTGCTTGTGCATGAGAGAGGATTTACAACAGCGCAAATAATTCCTTTTTATGTGAATTCTAGGAAATATGACCTCGCAATTCCTTTTATGGCGCAAGATAAGATGCCAGAACTTTATTAAAAAGTTCAAATGGTGGAGTTTTAGGATTAGCTTCTAAATTTAATGAAGTCGGAGTTGCCTGACGAACAGGATAATACCTCAATCCTTTTTCAAGATTATAAGCTGTCAAAGCATCCAAACTTTCTCCTGTTCTTAATGGCGTTTTAAATAATTTCATTCCCTGTCTTTCTTCAGAATTTTCTGGCGCGCCCCATCTTAATTCAGGAGGATGATTAGGATCAAAGGACATATCAAACAATCTGCTTTCAATATCTGACAGAGCTAATCTAAAAGATTTTCCGCTTGAATTTTCATATACAATTCCTTTTTCTAAAAATAATTCTTCTTTTCTTTTTATTAAAAATTCTGCAAGTGCTTTTCTAGATGAAAATCCAGAATAATCGCATATCTGGGAATTTCCAAAATTTTCCAGCATTGATTTTAATCTTTGGGTAAAATAAGAATATTTATTCTTTCTGTCAACATCACTTGAAGGAGAGCTCCATACTTCCCAACGCCCATTTGCCTGATAGATATTTTCTTCAGAAGAATCATTTGGAAAAGTTATAACTCCGTTTTGCAGAACATCATTCCACGCCTGCCTGACAAACTCTGCTCGTTCTTCGAGCATTTCTGAAAATTCTAAAACAGATGATTCTAAAAATTTTACAGGAGATTCAATTCCTGTTCTTAATGAAGCTCTTACAATTCCAGGATAGTCAGAAACTTTTTCTCCATTTATTTCTATACTTCCATTTTCATTTAATTCTGCCATAAGTTTATACTGCTCAATGCTGTATCCAAACTCAAGCATTTCTTGATTTGTAAAATGAACCGCTTTTCCTCCCTGCATTTTTGCAAAGCGCATAACTCTGAAACCATCATAGCATCTTGATAATCCAGAAACACCAAGCTCAGCAGATTTGACAAAGGGTATTGCAGAAAGTGTCTGATTAAAAGTTATTGAGTGGTCTGGATGAGAATCAAGAAAATGAATCTCGCCTGAAGAATCAATATCCCCTACAACAAGGCAGTGCCCGTTGGCATTATAGCACATTGTCCCCGGAACCAAAGAACTTTGATTTATTGAAATAGGAACAGAATCAGTGGCTTCTAAATCAGGAGCTGTCCTAAAATTTCCAGAAACAAAATTAAATCCATTTTCACCCCCTTCCATTGAAGCACTTAAAAAACCTCTAAAATTTCCATTAAAAGAAACACTATCAACACTTCCAACAGGATGATTTCCATAAGAGTATCTTATATCCCCTCCTTTTTTCATTTTTATCTGCGAGACAACAGCAGGCAGTCCTCTCCGATAATTATAATATAGAAATAGCAATTCTGGAAAACTTCCGCAATGGCACATCGCTTTCAACAAACCTAAATCATCACTACCTAATTGAGCATTTCCATTCTGTAAAAAATCAGGATTATTCAACAAATTCATTTCATCATCTATCATAACTCTATCAATCTTTGCGCCTTTTTGTTTTCCTGTTCCATCTCTTTTAAATTTGTAAATATTTCTAACCCAATCAGAATATTTGTGAAATTCATTAAAATTCCATTCTCTTAAAACCGGCCAAGCACCAAAGATTTCAGATGAAGAATCTATCGGAATTAAAGAATTTCCTGCAATAGTTCCAAGCGATGCGATAAACTGCCTTCGTGTTAGTTTCATGAAAATGCTTGGAACAGCAGTTTAAAAGTATTTTTGTGTTGAATTAACTATTAATGTGCTCGCTTCACTCACTTATTTTCTTGCAAATCTGCTATCCATTTTCACATTGGTTCTTTAAATTTTTCGATTAATGTTAAAGAAAATAAAAAAGTTAATAATCTTGCCTAAAATAATACAAAATTATGGGCTGTTAGAAGAATAAATTAAAGGCATTTCAGAAGTTACTTCGCCTTTAATCTCTTTATATCATTTAACAAGATAAATGATTTTTCCTCTCCGATTAAATTTTCAAAATCTTCTTTTGCACCATTTAACACTTTTCTTAACCCTTTCATTTCCCGGATAATTGTCTCAATTTCTTTTTCAGAAAGATGAGTTCTTGATAAAAACCTCCAGCCTTTTAATATCTCTGGCTTATCCCCCTCATTCTGCGCGAGCGCGAGGGTGATATTTTCCAAATCAATTAAATCATCATAAGACAGCGTTTCAAGAATTGAATTCGTCTTTTTAGAGGATAAATTAGTATAATCTTTTATTACAAGTGATGTTTCCTTTATTACGTCCCTCATAAGCTCTTTGATTCTTAGTTTTAACAAGCTTCCATCGCCTCCTAATTCTATGAGCATTTTTTCAAGGGATTCAAGTATTTTTTCCATTACCTTTCCTTTTTGTATTACCCTAGATGCCTGCATAATATTTAATTCATCTGCTAGTTCAAAGTGATTCAATCTTTCAAGATATAAATCAAAAAGCTCTCTTTGCTTTTCAAGTATCTGAAGAGTGTCTGTTGCTCTTCTCATTATCTCTGATTTGTTCTTTAGGGGATATTTTATATTCTTGTAATAAATGTGTATTTGGTTCTTCCTTTCTGAAACTGCAATTGTAAGCGTGCTTGTCTGCTTTGCAGTTCTTTCTGCTGCCTTGTGCCTTGTTCCTGTTTCCTGCGACGGAATTGTATTATCTGGAGCAAGTGTTACATTTGCATATGTAATCCTGTTCAAATCCTTTGAGACAATTATTGCCCCATCCATTTTTGCAAGTTCAACAAGCTTTTGAGGTGTGAATTTGCAGTTTATTCTGAATCCTCCGTCAAGAAGAGGTGAAAGAAGTTCATTTTCTATTACTATCAGCCCGCCTTTTTTTGCATCAAGAACACCATCAACACCATTTCTTAAATTTGTTCCAGGAGAAACCATTTTTAAAATGCTTATGAATTCCTCTCTTGTTGCTATTGAATTATTTTTTGTTTCAATTATTGTTCTCTGCTTTTCTGATTTTTCCATTCTCACCTTTTTTGCTTTTATCTGATTATATCTGATTATATAAAGCAATTATGCTCTTTTTAAATTTGTTGTGCTCATTTTTCAGTAAGATTTTTACAAACTTAACATATTTAAATAATAAATATATGTTCCATTCGACTCCTGATTAACGCCCAGTGCAGGAGTCGAACCTGCCCACCGATTGCTCGGTCGAGGTTAGCAACCTCGTGCAATACCGCTATGCGAACTGGGCTTAAAGATACTAAAAATTAGCAGGTTATAAGTTTTTGTATTTGGTGATGTCCTCAAAATATTAGGGCATAATTTCTTTGAAACCTAAATATTCCTTTTTCACATTTTACATCTTTCAATTCTAATTTTCTTTTGTTATTAATATAAATTAAATCATTTAAAAAATAAATATACCAATGAATTAGCGGATTACAGATTTATATAATTAAATAAGTGAGCAGAGCGAACCATATTTATATTTAATTAACCTAATAGTTTTGTATTTGAAGGTTTTTGCTTTAATTTCTTGTTGAATTCTATTATATAATTCTTTTTATAAGCTTGCCTGCTGAAAGAAAACTGCTCTACTTTAGTGGTGAGTGAATTTCAGCTTTCATGTTGGCAAGCTTTAGTAATATATTAATTCTAGAAAAACTTTAATTCAATGAGCTTGTTTCAG
>Ga0208375_1000380_pt1 | contig 66583 bp, 54 predicted proteins | sample RifOxyD1_FD_184038 | JGI IMG/M metagenome (GOLD analysis project Ga0208375, IMG submission 184038) | Soil microbial communities from Rifle, Colorado - Rifle Oxygen_injection D1 (SPAdes) | ecosystem: Environmental > Terrestrial > Deep subsurface > Rock core/Sediment | place: Rifle, Colorado... | reverse complement strand
GATATTGGAATGGGAGGGGATACGAGGGAAATGATGAATGAGGTGGTGGGGATGATTAGAGCTTATAATTATGAAGTGAAAGTTAAGCCGGAGAGTTATGCGGCAACTAATGTGGCGGACAGGCATGTATAGATAATTAAAAGTTCACCCCGTGAAATACAAGATAAATTTCACGGGATAAATAAAGTTGAAAAGTAGTATGTAGCTCTTAAATAAAATTCAAGGCATAATAAGAATTATGGATAAAGTTGTTATAGATATAGAAACAAAAAATACTTTTTCTGATGTGGGTGGAAAACAATTTTTAAATAAACTGGATGTTTCTTTTGTGGGAGTTTATTCTTATAGTAAGAATGCTTATTTTTCTTTTTTTGAAAACCAGATGAAAGAGCTGGATGATTTTTTAAGGCAGGCGGGATTAGTAATAGGGTTTTCTATAAATAGGTTTGATGTTCCAATACTTAATAAATATTTAACTTTTGATTTATTTTCTGTGCCGAGAGTAGATATTTTAGACGAGATAGAGATGAAAATAGGAAGAAGAATAAGTTTGGATATTTTAGCGCATACAAATGTGGGATTTGGAAAAACTTCACATGGTTTGGAAGCGGTCAGATTTTACCGTGAAGGATTACTTAAAGAATTAGAGAGTTATTGCTTAAACGATGTAAAAGTGACAAAGGAGGTTTATGATTTAGCAAGAAGGCAGAAATATTTATTAGTACCGGATAGAATAACGGGGAATAACGAAAAGGTGGAGTTGGATTTTTATGAGGGGGAGATGATAATGAAACAGAGTTTGTTTTAAAAATAAAAAATAGCGTGTTAGTGATAAGAAGGGCGCGCTTAAAGAAATAAATTGTAAGTTTTTTTCGTAGATAATAATAAATGCGGTTTTTTTTGATTGTTTTTAAAATAAACAAAAAAGCGATTATAATTTAGTTTATAGTTTTTATTTATGTTTATAAAAAAGAAATATATATGGGGTGTGGCAGGTTTAGTGGTAATTTTGGCGGTTGCTATTTATATTTTTCCAAAGCAGGCGGAGGCAAATGTTTTTCAAGATATTTGGGGTTCTCTGAAATCCCAGTTTGAAGTTTTTAATAATAGTCCGAGTGATAATTCTTCTAGTGTAGGAGAAGAGATAGAAAAAACAGAGCCAGTTGTTCTTTATAAGCCGGCAGTTGATTATGAAAATGCAGTAATAGCGGCGGTGGAAAAAGCTTCACCGGCGGTTGTGTCTATAGTAGTGACTAAAGATTTACCGATAATAGAGCAGTGTCCTTATGATCCTTTTTCTGATATTCCTTCCGAATTAAAGCAGTATTTTAATTTACAAGGCGGGAGTTCTTTTTCTCGACCTTGTAATAACGGGAAGACTGAAAGAAAAGAGGTTGGAGGAGGAACTGGTTTTATAGTTGACGCAGGAGGATTAGTTATTACAAATAAACACGTGGTTTTTGATGAAAAAGCTTCTTATACGGTTTTAACCAATGATGGGAAAAAATATGACGCTAAAGTGCTAGCTAGAGATCCGAATATTGATTTAGCGGTGGTGAAAATAGACGCGGGGGGGTTGCCAGTTTTAAATTTGGGAAATTCTGATAGCGTAAAATTAGGACAGACGGCAATAACAATTGGAAATGCTCTCGGGGAATTTAGAAATACAGTGTCAGTGGGGGTGATATCGGGACTGGCGAGGACTATTACCGCTTCCGGAGAGGGATTTGGGGCGGAAAAAATTGAAGGAGTTTTACAAACGGATGCGGCAATAAATCCGGGAAATTCTGGTGGACCACTTTTAAATTTGAAAGGAGAGGTAATTGGAATAAATACAGCGATGGCGCAGGGAGCGCAGAGTGTTGGTTTTGCTTTGCCGATAAATATGGTGAAAAAAAGTATAGATTCGGTAAAAACTAATGGAAAAATAGTAACTCCTTATCTTGGAGTAAGATATTTAATGATAACGGATGATTTGGCTGTAAAAGAAAAATTATCGGTTAAGAGCGGCGCTCTTATTAGAGGAGGAGATGATGGACCGGCGGTGGTGCCTGAATCGCCTGCGGAAAAAGCTGGAATTTTAGCGGAAGATATAATTACAGTAGTAAATGGAGAAGAGATAAAAGATGGAAATTCGCTAGTTGCACTATTAATGAAACATTCGGCAGGAGAAAAAGTTAAGCTTAAGATTATGAGGAAGGGAAAGGAAATGGAAGTGGAGGCGGTGTTGGGGGAAAGATAAAATTTAAGTTTTAAAAATGAAGGGAAGTTTGGTTTTTTATTCCAGTATCAAGAAGGCCACGGGTTCACTTGTGGAAGGATTAGTTTGGTATGGTATGGGATGTTCGCCCCAATGGGGAAGGAGGTTGATTAGGTAACTACGGCTTTAGCCACGAGACTTCGTATTTTTGGATGAAAAATCTCACTTATCTAACGATCGTCAGATAAGTGAGATTTTGTTTGGCGGAAAAATTTTTATTTTAAAAAATTGTTTAGAGTATCAAGAAATTCTCTGGCGCCGGTAGCCTTTTCAGTTTTAAATTGGCCATCTTTTTCTTTTAGAAAGATAAAACTAGGAGTGGAGTTGATGCCGTTTTTTAAAGCAAGATTCAAGTCGTTATCTATTATCTGTTTTACATTAGGGTCGTCTATTACTTTAATAAATTCTTTTTCGTCTAAATTTAAATTTTTGGCGAGATTTATTAAGAAGCTTCTAACTTCATTTTCTGTTTTTAGAGATGACCATTTATCTAGACTGTTAAATTCAGCTTCCAAGTAAGGCAAAAATTTTTCTTGTTTAGCGGCGGCTTCGGTGGCGGCGGAAGAGATATAAGAAAAAGGATGTTGAGGTAAAGGAAAATAATATATTTTGAAAGCAATTTTATCGGAATAACTTTCAATGGCTTTTTTTACGATTGGTCCAGTGACGGCGCAAGCGGGACATTCAGGGCACATAAATTCAATAATAGTGATTTTAGCTTCTTGATTGCCAAAGGTGCGGCCTAGCGGAGAGTAAAATTTTTTATCTATACTTTCAATGTTGAGAATGCGTTTAAGGCCGTTAAAAAAAGAGCCAGCGTCTTTATTGATACAAGCTTCTACGCCAAGAAGGCATTTTTCTGGATTAACGGGATTACAAGATTGATAACGAACCAAATTATAAACGGATTGGCTGACATAAAAAGTTGAAATAATAGAGAGAATGACAACAGACCAAGAAAGAATTTCAAAGTAGCGGTTTATAGATTTAGCAATTTTTGGATGTTTTAAAATTAAAGGTCCGACGGCTTTGGCGCGGATTTTTTCAGAAAGAGAAGTGTCGCAAGGTTTGAGGGTTATTCTTTTTTTAACACAAAGCCAGGCTTCTTTAGCGAGGGCTCTATAAGAGGCGCTAAAAATTCCAAGAATTCCGAAGACAATAAAAGCGAGGATACAGAACATAAATTAGTTAAAAGTTACAAAGTTAAAAGTTTATCCCGGTTAAATAAAAATCAGTTTAACGGGACAAGTAAAATTTATAAAGTTAAAAGTAAAAAGTTGGAAAGGAAATAATTATAACATAATTTTTAACAGGCGGGCTAGAGAATTTCTTTAATTTTTTTAAGAGAGTCAACGGTAAAATTTATTTCTTCTTCAGTGTTATAGAAGGCGAAAGAGAAGCGAAGAGCTCCCGGAATATTTTTTTTATGGAAGTAAAAATGGTCGCAAAAGAATCCGGAACGAGCGGCGATATTAAAACCTTCGTCTAAAAGGAGGCAGAGACGGTGAGAGTCTTTATTTTTAATAAAGAAAGAAACAAGAGAACGGGATTCATTTGGTATGGTGGGATTTATAACGGTTAAATCTTTATCTTCCGCTAATTTTTGGTAGAAGATTTTTGAAAGCTTGTTTTTGTATGTTTCTATATTTTCAAGGCCGAGTGATTTTAAAAACTTAACAGCTTCTCCGAGGCCGATGATGCCGGCGTAGTTTTGTAACCCAGCTTCAAACTGTTCCGGTCCTTCAAGAAAAATCGGTTTTTTTCCGTCTAAATCCAGAATAGTGCCGCCGCCAACTATAAAAGGCGAGAGCTGATAATGGTTTTCCGGGAGATTATTTACATAAAGAACACCGGTTCCTGAAGGGCCGAGCATTTTATGGCCGGAGAAGGCGAGAAAATCAACTTTAAGTTCTTTAGCGTTTATTTTACGATGAAGCATTGATTGAGCGGCGTCTAAAAGAAGAAGGGCGCCGTTTTCTTTGACAATTTTTGAGATGGCTTTTATTTCTATGGTTTCTCCATCTAAATTGGAAGTGAGAGCTAGACTGACCAGTTTTATTTTATTTTTTTTAAGAGTGTCAGCTAAGAGGTTTAGATTAATAAGACCATTTTCCGTTTCTAAAATGATAAGCTTAATCTTTTTTTCTTTTTCAAGAATAATCCAAGGGAGAAAATTAGAATTATGCTCTTTGTCGGAAATTAAAACAGAATCACCGTCTTCAAAAGGCAGGGAGTGAGCAATAAGGTTTATGCTTTCAGTGGTGTTTTTAGTAAAAATTATTTCGTTTTCTTTTACACCGATAAAACGGGCAATTTCCAGGCGCGCTTCATCAACTTTTTTTGTTACTTTGTCTCCTAGACGGTGTAGACTTCTTTCACCGCAAGCAGGATATTCTTCGTAGTATTCTTTAATGGCATTTATAACTTTTTCTGGGCGTAAGGATTGGCAAGCGGAGTCAAAATAAACAGGCGGGTTGGCGCTTTTTAATAGGGGAAAGTTTTTTCTTATTTCAGAGATATTTAAGGGCATGCCGTAAAGTTTAAAGTTAAAAGTTTACCCCAGTGAAATAATTTGCTTCGCAAATTAAAATCTAAAAGATTTTTATTTTACGGGGTGAATAAAGTTACAAGTTAAAAGGAAAGAGACGGGGGTGTGAAATAAAAAACAGTTATATATATTATTACGGATAAGACCAAGAGATGATTGCAAAATTACTTTAGCTGTAATTTGTTCTTTATTTTCTGAAAAATGTGTTTATTTTGGCGTAAAATATAACTTAAAGATGTATAAAGTATAAAGGTAAAAATTTAAAATTGGAAGTTATTTTTGCGATAAGACGTAAAAGTAATTGAAATAATCATTAAATTTTGTTAATATATACTAATAATATATGCCACAATTCAACAAATTCACTATAAAAGCGCAAGAAGCTTTGCAAAACGCGCAAGAAATAGCCGCAACGCATAATCATGGGGAGCTTAAGGCATTACATTTACTTTTAGCTTTACTTTCGGATGCGGGGACTTTAGTACAGCCGATTGTAGCAAAAGTTGGTATTAATTTGGACGAGCTAGTCGTGGTAGTGGAGGAACGCTTAAAATCTTTACCAAAAACAGCAGCAAGCGGAGCAGTAGGACAGCTTTATCTTTCAATAGAGTTGATGCAGATTTTGGACAGATCAGGGAAAATAGCCCAAATTTTAAAAGATGAGTTTGTTTCGTGTGAACATTTATTCTTATCGCTTTTAGAGTCACAGTCAGAAGCAAAAAATATATTAGAGAAGTTTAATTTAAAGAGAGAATCTTTTATGAAGGTACTGGCGCAGTTGAGAGGATCGGTGCGAGTAACGGATGAGACGCCGGAAAGTAAGTTTCAGGTTTTGGAAAAATATTCTGTAAATTTAACCAAACAAGCTAAGGAGGGGAAGCTTGATCCAGTAATCGGAAGAGATGATGAGTTGCGCCGGCTAATGCAAATACTTTCAAGGAGAACAAAGAATAACCCAGTTTTAATAGGGGAGTCGGGAGTTGGTAAGACGGCAATAGTAGAGGGGCTGGCGCAGAGAATTGTGGCGGGAGATGTGCCAGAAACTTTAAAAGATAAAGAAGTGGTGATGCTTGATTTAGGATCGCTCATAGCTGGGACAAAATTTCGGGGGGAGTTTGAGGATAGACTAAAGGCATTTATTAAAGAAATAAAACAGGCTTCCGGAAGGCTAATACTTTTTATTGATGAGATACATACTATTGTAGGGGCGGGAGCGGCGGAAGGCGCGGTTGATGCTTCTAACTTATTAAAGCCAGCTTTAGCAAGAGGGGAATTAAGAACTATTGGGGCAACGACAATTCGTGAGTATCAAAAACATATTGAAAAGGACCCAGCACTTGAGAGGAGATTTGCGCCAATTATTGTTGAGGAGCCGTTGATAGAAGACAGTATAGCAATATTGCGTGGGCTTAAAGAAAAGTATGAAGCGCATCATGGGATGAGGATAAGCGACGAAGCGATAATAGCGGCAGTAAACCTTTCGGCGCGGTATATTACAAACAGGTTTTTACCGGATAAGGCGGTAGATTTAGTTGACGAGGCGGCGGCGGCGAGGCGCCTTGAGACTGAAAGCTTGCCACAAAATATAGATAAATTAAGAAGAAGTATAACGAGATTAGAGGTGGAAAAACAGGCTTTGCAGAAGGAAGGAAAAGAAGAATCAAAAAAGCGGCTAAAAGAAATAGAAAGCGAGCTTTCTCAAATGAAGCAAAAAAATGATGAGCTGTCAGCGCAATGGCATGCGGAAAAGATAAATTTTGAAAATTTGCATAATCTTCGCCAAAAAGCGGAGAGTTTAAGGTATGAAGCAGAAGTAGCAGAGAGAGAGGGAAATTTGGAAAGAGTAGCGCAAATTCTTTATGGAGAATTACCGCAAGCAAAGAAAGAATATGAAGCTTTTGAAAAGAAGCATTTTTCTTTAGGAAAGAAAAAAACGAAAGAAACTGAAGGATTTATAAAAGAAGCGGTGGATGAGGAAGATATAGCGGCGGTTGTTTCGCGTTGGACCGGTATTCCGGTTTCAAAGATGTTGGAAGGTGAGGCGGAGAAGTTGATTAAAGCGGAAGATGAGCTGGCAAAAAAAGTAGTAGGTCAAGGCGAAGCAATAGCAGCCATTGCCAGTTCTTTAAGGAGAGCGCGGGCGGGACTTTCTGATGAAAATAAGCCGTTTGGATCTTTTATGTTTTTAGGCCCGACGGGTGTAGGAAAGACGGAGTTAGCAAGAGCGTTGTCTGAGTTTATGTTTAATGATGAGAAAGCGTTAGTGAGAATAGATATGTCAGAATATATGGAAAGGCACGCAGTTTCAAAGTTGATAGGTTCGCCGCCGGGGTATGTGGGTTTTGACGAAGGAGGACAGCTTACAGAAATTGTGCGTCATCGTCCTTATAGCTTAATTCTTTTTGATGAGATAGAAAAAGCGCATCCGGAAGTGTTTAATATATTACTACAGGTTTTGGATAATGGTCGGTTGACAGATGGAAAAGGGAGGATGGTGAATTTTAAGAATACAATTATTATTATGACTTCCAATATCGGAAGCGAAATAATGAGTGAAATGTCAGCAATTGGTTTTTCTTCGCTTTCGGATGATCAGTTAGAAAAAAAGGAAGAAGATTACAAGACAAAGATCAAAGAACTTCTAAAGGATTATTTCCGGCCGGAATTTTTAAACAGGCTGGATGATATAATTGTTTTTGACCCGCTTTTACCAGAAGATGTTAGAAAGATAGTGGAGATACAACTTCTTTTAGTTATGAAGCGTTTAGAAAAGCGGGGGGTTCAGGTGACCTTTAACGATGCGGTAAAGCAGTATATAGCGGATAACGGATTTGATCCGGAATTTGGAGCAAGGCCGGTAAAGAGGTTGATACAAAAAGCGGTTTTAGATAAATTAGCAGACAGAATTATTAAAGGAGAGATAAAAAATGGAGCAAAAATTAAAGTCAATATTAAAGGGGGAGCATTGGTCTTTAGCCATTAAAGCGGCAGTTTTATCTCTATCTTGGCTTTACACTTATTTTTTTGTTTTTGTTATTTTAGCTTTTTTTCTTTTTTTCTTTAATGGTCGGTCAAAAGAACTAACTTTTTCTTTTTTTGCTTGGCTTCTGGCGGTTTGTTTTTTTCTTGAGCCAATATTAGAAACTATCTGGCCAGCTGTTTTTATTTTTATTTCTTTTTACCTTTTAGTAGGAACAAAGAATTTTTTATTTATAAGAAGGGAGATGGTTTTTAGAATTTTTTCTGTAGCGACAGCGGCGCTGGTTTTTGCCAGCCTGTTTTTTTCTTTTAATAGTAACTTTTTGTTTTTAGCAGGAATAGCGGCTTTTAATGTTTTAGCGTTTAGTTATGATTTAGCAATTTTTAGAGAAGGAGCAGAAAAGAAAAAATTTTTTTTGTCATTAGTTTCAACTCTATTTTTTTTAGAAGTGGTTTTAGTTTTAAAGAATTTGCCGATAGGGTTTTTGAATCAAACCGCGGTGGCGCTTTTATCTTTTTTAACTTTAGAGGAGGTAATAATAAAAGAGAGAGGGAAAAACAAAAAAGTTTTAGGAGTGGCGACAATTTTTGTTTTTACTACTTTATTTATTTTCTTTTTAGCAGGATGGGAACTCTAGGAGGGCTGTTGCTGAATGCTATTATAATAATTATTAATCCAGTTAAATAATTTTTTTTCAGAAAATGAAACTCTACGGCCTGACGGCCGTAGTTTTGATTTGGTATTTTGGCATATAAAAAATTAAATCTCACTTATATGACGATCGTCAGATAAGTGAGATTTTATTCAGCGTTGCATCTAAAAACAAGGAAAGGAAGACGTCGGACAAGCGGAGCTTGAATTATAAAAGTATATTTAGCGATAACTCCTTAAGCTATTGACGGGTGAGCAGTTGGGGGTTATTTTTTTTATATGTTGCCGAATAAGTTGCCGGATGATATTTTACGCTTATCTTATGAGTTAGCTTATATTGTTTTTAGAGTTGCCGAGCAAATTAAGCAAAGCGACTTAGAGAAGAAAATGAAGGCCGGAGCTGTTTTGGTTATAGAGGCGGTGCTGTTCGATAAGATAGATTTAATAAGGGAAGAAATTTTTAAAATAAGAATATATTCATCTTTTGCAAATGATATCGGGCTTATAAGTTTTAATGTTTTTTCTTCTCTAGTGGAAAAATTAAAGAAAACAGAAGAGAGTTTAGTCTTAAGTGAAGCAACACAAGAGGTTCAGGATATTTACGATGTGCCGACTGCGGTTTTAGGAATTAATCAGATATTAGAAGAAAGCAAGAAGATGGGAGAAAAAAGAAGACAGAAAAAGGAAGAGGAAAAAAATGGCGGGATTCGTAGAAAAGATAATTTTAATAGTGGCAAAGAAGATGAGGATGATGTTGTAAGTAAAGATACTAGTGTAGATAGTTCGGCAAGTGGTTCGGTAGTTCGGCAAGGTATTGAGTTCGGCAATAGTTCGGCAATTAGACTTTTCGATAATAGCGATAGTAAAAAGGAGCTTGTGTTTGAAAGAGTAAAAGAATTAAAGGTTTGTTTTCTAAGGGATTTAATGGATGCTTTTCCGGAATGTAAGGAAAGGACTTTAAGATATAATCTTGAAAATTTAGTAAAAGAGGAGAGGGTAGAAAAAATAGGAACAAGCGGGCCGGGTACTTTTTATAGAGTTATTTGAGAGCCTATTGCCAAATACTATTTTGGCTGCAATTCCTAAAATTCAGCTAAATTTTCCAAAAAATCTTTCAGCTTATATTTAATCATATAAACATCAAGATTTGTTTAAAAAATTTATCACGAATTTTGAAAATTTCGCTGCAAAATCGTATTTAGTGATAGACCTTATAGAGTAACTTACTTTATTAATTAAACGTTTCATAGTGGAGAAAGGAAAGTACTGAAATTTTTAGAGAAAGATGTTCTTGAATGCTATGTTATATTTTTTAGATGGTCTTGAATAAATTTGAATGATTTGTTATTATAAATACTCGTAAGGTTATTGCGGTTTGGATATATAAGTTGATTCTTGGAGTGAGGCCAAGGATGTAAAATGCAGGTAGCAGGTGAAAGCTTGCTACTTGTTATTGGCTTCACTTTTAGTGAGGTTTTTTATTTTTAAAACAAAAAAGCTGCCAGCTTTTTAACCTAACTCCCTCTCCTCACTGGGCGGGGTGGTTGGTCGATAATCAGCGACAGCTTTCCTGAAAGATAGTTTATTGTAAGTAATTACAACTAAAACAAAACAAAATTACAAAGTAAGTAAATTTGATATAAAGAAAAGATTTAAAATGGGTACAACGAAAAAAATTATTTCTGTAGCGCTTTCTATAACTACTGCAGTTTGGCTTTCAGGAGCAGCGATGGTGGCGCCGGTACAGGCAGCTACTACAGTTGAGCTTCAAGCTCAAATTGCTACTCTATTAGCTCAAATTCAGCAGTTGCAAGCGCAACTTGGGTCTACAACAGGAACAAGCACTGCCGTTTCATCTTACAACTTTACTCGCAGCCTCACTGTGGGTTCAAAGGGTGCAGATGTTAAGGAGTTGCAAAAGTTCTTGAATTCTCAAGGTTTTACTGTTTCTAGTTCTGGAGCTGGATCTTCTGGAAATGAAACAGAGAATTTTGGTCCGGCAACAAAAGCGGCTTTGATTAAATTCCAAGCGGCTAAAAGTATTTCACCAGCTGCTGGGTATTTTGGACCGATAACGAGAAGCTCAGTTGCTTCTTTAGGAGGGTCAACAACAACTGGAACAACGACTGGAACAACAACAACTGGGACAACTACAACTACGACAACAACAGTGGTTGGTTCTGGGTTGACGGTTGCTTTGGATTCAACACAGCCAGAGGCTAGCCTTTTTGGAGAAAGCTTTGCGAGCAAGCCTTTCACGAATCTTGTTTTCACAGCTTCTTCGGACGGAGATGTAACAGTTAGCTCTTTAACGGTAGAGAGAACTGGGCAGTCTTCGGATTCTGTTTTCTCTGGAATTATTGCTCTTGATGAGAATGGAGTAAGAATTGGTGATTCTAAGACGTTTAATTCTGTCCATCAGGCTAAACTAACAAATTCGTTTGTAGTAAAAGCTGGAACTAGTAAAAAGATAGTTTTAGCTGGAGATTCGGACAGTGATCAAAACTCTTATGAAGGCCAGAGGCCAAGTTTGACTTTAGTAGCTGTTGATGCGGGAAGCACGACAGTTAACGCAAGCTTGCCAATGGCGGGAACGGTGATGACTGTTAATAGCACGCTTTCTATCGGAACAGCAACCTTAACAAGAGGTGCAACCGATCCGGGAAGTTCGCAGACAAAGGAAGTAGGAACAAAGACCTACGTCTTTTCGTCAGTGAAAGTAACAGCTGGTTCAGCGGAAGATGTTTTGATGAAATCAGCTAAGTTTAATCAGTCAGGTTCCGCTTCGGAGACTGATCTTGAAAATGTCAAGATTTATATTGACGGAACGGCTTATGACACAACGTTTAGTAATGATTATTACACGGCATCTTTTGGCAGTGGAATAACAATCACTAAAGGAAATTACAAGGAAGTAGTGTTAAAGGGAGATATAATTGGCGGTTCAGCAAGAACTGTTGATTTTGACCTTTATCGCTACGCCGATATTCAACTTATAGGAAAGACCTATTTGTATGGAATTCTTCCTTCGGCTTCGGAAGTGGCGGCGAGCGCGGATGATGGAAATTTCCATGCGGCACAACCGAACTTTGATGCTTTCCAGGTGACGGTTTCGGCCGGAACTTTGACGGTGTCTAAGGCGGCATCGGTGGCGGCGGGTAATATTGCTATCAACTTATCCGATCAATCATTAGGAGGATTTGAAATTGATGTAAAAGGAGAACAGGTTTCTGTGGCGCAAATGATATTTAATCTTTACATCGGAAGTGACATAGCGGCGGCAGACCCGGAAGATATTACTTCCATCACTTTAGTGGACGCGAGTGGAAACGTGGTCGCGGGACCGGTTGATGGTGTGGGAACAGCGGAAAATACAATTGGAACTGCCACATTCTCTGATACAGTTACTTTCCCAATAGGAAAAACTATTTACACTCTTAAAGGAAAAATTGGAACTGATTTTACGAATGATATGACAGTTTCAGCTTCCACAACTCCTTCTGGGTGGACAACGGTTAAGGGAGTAACAACAGGACAGACAATTACACCGACTCCTTCATCGGGGGTTACAGCTAGCACGATGACAGTAAAGGGAGCGGGTCTTACAGTATCGGTTTCTCCAAATCCAGTAGCGCAAACAGTTGTTCGTGGAATAACCGGATATACATTTGCAAAGTATATTTTAGATGCGACTGGGAGCGGAGAGGATATTAGAGTAAATTCCATGTATCCGACATTGCAAGTATTAGGAACAGCAAATACGGCTGATGATTTAACAAATTGTCAGTTGTGGGATGGAACAACCGCTTTAAATAGTGGAACTAATATTGCTAACCCGACGAATAATAATGCGTCTGGGGAGGAAATAACAGTAACGTTTAATACCGGTTTAACAATTACTAAAGGAACGACAAAGACACTTGATTGGAAGTGTGATATAGCGGCAAATGGGACTGGAACAACTTATGCTTTTGGATTGGAAACGACGGCGGGAAGAGTTGTTTCAACTGGTTTAACTTCCGGGCAGGATGTAACGGAAAGCTTAACAGCTTCTAATGGTCAGACAATGACAATGACGGCGGCAGGAGGGTTAACGATAGCTCTTGATTCTTCCAGTCCGGCATTAAAGTTGGTGAGCGCAAATACAACAGGAAATATAGTGTCGGCGTTAAGATTAACGTCAACAAATGAGGATATAAGAGTTGATAAATTAAGCTTACAGCTTAGCGGAACAGCTTCTAATTCACCGCAGGATGTGGTAAAAGTGACTGGATGGATTTCTGGTCAGTCTTCTGCTGCAGGGGAAGCAGTTTTTGTGGGCGATTATGCAACAATGACGTTCTCTAACTTGGTTATACCAAAGAACAGCGATGTAGCACTTACTTTAAAGGTGGATATTGCTGCTATGGGATCAAGTCAACCAGCGAAACCGGGCCATATTGTAAGGATTGATTGGGATGCTACCGATAAAGATGCCAGCGCAAATAGTAATTCAAAAGGTGTTGGGTCTTCTTCTGGAACAACGGTTTATGCAGCTGGTAGTGATTCTTCTTCTTCTGGTGTAATAATTTATAAAGCGGTGCCGACAGTGAGTAAAATTGCTTTATCAACGGGAGAGACGAAGTTAATTACAGGGTCAGATAGAACTCTCTATAAGTTTTCAGTTGCGGCTCCGTCAACAGGAGGATTAGGTTTGTATAAGTTTACCTTTAGTTTGGCGACACAGGGAGGTGATACGGCTATCTCTTTCCAAACAACTACCTTTAAGGTTTATGGATACAGTGATTCTTCTTTCTCGCAGGTGGCTTATGGAACAAGCGGATTGTTAAACAGCGCAGATCTTTCAGTTCTTGATAATTCAACGATTACAGATGGATATGCGACTGGAACGACAGAAATTTACTTTAATCCAACAGCAGGAAGCGGAACGACAAAGGAGGCAATCCAGGTGCCGGCGGGGCAAACAAGATATTTTGCTTTGAAAGGAGATATAACAGGTGTGACTGCTACGACAACCTTAAGCGTAAGATTAGTAGGAGATGGAATTCATTGGTTTGATGGGTTAAATACAGATGAGTCTGGAGGTAATGATACATTTACTTCTGATAATTACTCGTTTGCTACGTCCGCTTCGGTGGTTGACTCAACGACGGCGGCCAGCACATACACGAGTGATGATGACAACTTTATCTGGTCTGATAACGCGACAACGACTTCAGGAGTAGCGACATGGGATTGGGTAAATGGTTACGCAATAACGGGATTGCCAGCAGCTGGCACGGACGCGGAGACTTTGACCTACTAAAAATGGTTTAAGTTTAGCGGACGAAAAAATAATTCCCCGATTAAAACCGGGGAATTGTTTTTTTTAGATGTTTTTGTTAGATTATCTAGTATGTCTAAAATAAAATATTATTTTTTGGGAATAGTTGTTATTATTTTACTTGGCTTATCAGCAGGATATGCAGTTTTTAAAAAGGAAAAAGAAGAAAGTTTTAAGTTAAGTGATTTAGAGAATGTTTTAAATGCTACTTCTACAGTAGCAGTAACGGCAAGGCCGGAAATAAAAGAAATAAGTAAAACAGGGGAATTGTCTTTATATAAAGGGCAGGATGTAGCTGATATAGGGAATGATGCTTTTATAAGTAAAGTGCCAAAAGAGCAGGTGGATAAATATAAAGCAGAGTTGATTCGCTTGAGAGGAGTTTTGGAAAAAAATCCGTTGAATGTTGATGCGTGGATGGGAGTAGGAAATATAAAAAATTTCTTTGGGAATTATGATGGAGCGAGAGATGCTTGGGAGTATGCTGGATATTTAAATGACGGTAATTCGGTTGTTTATTATAATTTAGGAAATCTTTATGGGTCGTATTTGAAGGACTATAAAAAAGCGGAAGAAAATTTTTTAAAGGCGATAGAACTGGAAAATAGAAATGTTAATTATTATATAGGCGCGGCTGATTTTTACAGGAATTTTTATACGGAAAAGAAAGCGGAAGTAAAAAAAATTCTTGAGGAGGGAATAAGGCAAGTGCCGAACGATGTTTCAATTTTAGCTTATGCGGGAGGATATTATAAGGAAGAAGGAAATAAAGAAAGAGCGTTGGAGCTTTTTAAAAAGGCGCTGGAGTTATATCCGCAAAGTTTAGAGATAAAGGAAGAGGTAGAGCGTTTGCAAAAATAATTTAATTGAAGGAGGGGTTTTTGGCGTGGTAAATATAAAAAGCCGGTTTTTTTTGGTTGTTATAAATTATTTCCGGTTGAATGTTATTATTATTTAGATTTTCCAGTATTAATTTTGTGCCGGCGTAAGTTTTATTTGGGTTGTTTTCGGAGGTAACAGTAGATTCAATAAAGTAGAGGTCGGTAAAACTAGTGGAATTTATTAGTTCAGTACCAATGGGGCTATTCATAATGGCGAGAAATTCGTTGGAGAAAGAAATAGGAAAGCGGTGATAAAACTTCCATTTTTCAAAAACCCACATAGCGGGAAACCACTTAGTGTTGGAATCAAAAATAATAAGAGGAGAAAATTCTTCAAAATTTTTATTTGAAAGAGAGGGAAAATTAATAGATAATGGGTTGATATTTTTATACCATAACATATTAACAACTTCGGTTGTTTTTTTGTTAGGTTTTTTTTCATAAAGAAGTTTAGTTATTTCTTTATCAAGTTCATTGTAGCCGTAGTTTTCCAGACGAAGATTTGTTGAGTAGAGCCAGTTGTTTTTTGGAGCGGCGATAGCGTGATTTGTATTAAAGGAATAGAGGAGAGAGTAAACGGAAATAGGGATGAAGAGGGAGAGAAAAATAAAAGAGGTATTTTTTGACCAGCGGTGGAGGAGGTGGAAGGAAAAGCCGATAATAAGAGCAAAAAAAGGTGAAATTACACCAAGCCATCTTTCAGCTGAACCAATAAAGGAAAAAAATAAGATAAAAGAAAGAAAGATAAAAATCGGCGGCCAAATTAAATTAAGTTTTTCCCGGAGAGAAAATATAAGAATGGTAAAGAAGGAGAGAAGAGAGAAAAAGAGGTAGGGCCAAGATAGGCCTAGACCGAGAGTATGGAAGAGTGAGGAAGGGGAAAAATTAAAAGAGGTGTTACCCGAAAGAATGGGCCAGTCGGTTTTAGATTGGTGGAAAAGGGCAGTAAGTTGAACGTCAAAATGGCCTCTTTCTTGATACATTTTGAGATTATAAATAAGAATAGGAGAGGAGATTAGAAAAAAAATAAGAAGGCCAATCCAAAATTCTTTTTGAAAGAAAACCTCTCTTTTTTTAATAAGAAGGAAGAGAAGAAGGGAAAAAGCAACAGGAAAAAAAGTATATTTAACAAGAAGAGATAAGCCAAAAAAAAGTCCGGCTAGAGGAAAGAATTTTTTATTTAAGATGGATTTAATAAAAAAGAGAAGACCAAGCAAGAGAAAAAATGTAAAACAACTTTCCAGTAAACCAATCCGGCTAGTCCAAAGAAAATAACAGTTTACAGAAAGAGCGGCGGTGGCGATTAGGGCGCTGTAATAATTGGAAATTAGTTTAGTAATAAAAAAAATAAGAAAAACAGAACCGAGAGCGGCAAGAGCAGAAAGGAGACGGGAGACAAAAACGGAAACGCCAAAGATTTTAAAAAGAAGATTTTGTAAAAAGAAAAAAAGAGGAGGGTGATCGTGAAAAGAAAGATATGACCACCAAGGTCTGAAGCCAAACCACTGAACGGGGGTAGTTTGATTATTAGAAGTCATAAAATCAAAATAACCAATAGAGCGAAAAGCATAGTGAGCGTCGTCACTTAACATATCGTGGCGGTCAAGGCGAAAAAAAATAAGAAAGGAGGCAAGAACAATTAAACTTGCTAAGATAAAAAGATGTTTTTTTGACGCAAAGAAATAAGTCATTTTAAAGTGTTGATTTTCTAAGAGAAGTATAATTTAAAGTTTAAGGAAAAACAAAAAGAGGATTTTGATTGGGTGGGAAAGAGAGAAATATAAAAAATTAACAGGGTAATATAGGCGGGGAGTTTTTGGAATAAAAAGGGGGGTTTGGGGTATAATTTTAGAATGAGGAAACTCAAGGTTTTTTTTGTAGTGACAAAAGGGGATAAGGGAGGAGCGCAAAAATATGTGGGAGATTTATCGGAAATGTTGGATAGGGAAAAATTTGAGGTGGAAATTTTTTCCGGAAGGGATGGAGAGGATGCAAATCCCAGTGAAATAGAAAGGAAATTTCATGGGGCAGGAGAAAGTAAAAAATTAAAGTGGTTATCAAATGATTTTGAGCCGCATTTTTTGTTTTATAAAGATTGGCTGGCTTTAGCGGAACTTTATAAAATTTTTAAAAGAGAAAAGCCGGATGTGGCGCATTTGAACAGTTCCAAAGCGGGAGTGGTAGGATCGGTAGCGGCAAAATTAGCCAGTGTGCCAAAAATAGTTTTTACGGCGCACGGGTGGGTTTTTACCGATGAAACTTTACCGCGGTGGAAAAAAAGTTTATACGCTATTTTTCATAAAATATCTTCTTTTTTTCAGGATAAAATAGTAAACGTTTCCGGTTTTGATAAGAATGCGGCAATTAGTTTTGGGGCGATTTCAAGTGAGCGACTGGCGGTGGTTTATAATGGAATTGATTTTAAAAAGGCAGGCGAAGGTTTTTTAAAAATAAAGGAGGCGAGAAAAAAGATAAGAGAAAGACTGGGGGGAGAAAAAAGTTTTAAGGAGAAAGAAATATGGGTGGGATCTTTAGGAAGATTGGTTAGTGAAAAAAATTTTAAATTGTTAATAGAAGCGGCTGGTAAGATTAAGGAAACTTCACGTCTATCAGTAGGTAGTCTTAGACAAGCTCGGAATGTGAAAAAAAATATAAAGTTTTTTGTGATAGGAGAAGGGTATGAAAAAGAAAAATTAAAATTAAAAATTAAAAGCTTAAAATTAGAGAATGATTTTTTTGTTGTGCCGCCAGAGGGAGAGGATTGGAAATTGATGCAGGCGTTTGATTTGTTTGTGTTGCCATCTGTAAAAGAAGGGATGCCGTATACTTTAATAGAGGCGATGGCGGCGAAGATACCTGTTTTAACAAGCGGAGTAGGGGGGATGAGAGAAATAATGGAAGATGAAAAGGGATATTTTTTTAGAAACGGGGATGCGGAAGATTTAGCGGAAAAGATTATTTATATTTTAAACAATAAAAAAGAGGCAAAGGGAAGGGTGGAAAAAGCTTTTATCTTTGCTAAGGATAATTTAAATCTAAAGAGAATGGTGATGGAGACAGAAAACGTGTATTTGGGAGGTGTTAGTTTTTAAATTTATATGAGTAGTTTTAATTTTAATAGAAAAGAGATGCTCAGACAGACTTTTTTTGTAAGCTTGTTTTTTGCTTTGCCTTTGTTTTTTTATTTTTATTATACGAACTTTGCTGATAACGACAGTTTTTTTTATATAAGAGAGGCATGGAGGCTTCGGGCGGAAGGGATTTTTAATACCAGTTTTCCCTGGACTTATTTTTCAAGTATTAAAGATTATGGAGTTTCTTTGTGGTGGGGTTTTTTTGTGATTCTGATGCCGTTTACTTTTTTTAACGATTTAGGAGCTGGGATAAAAATAGCGGGGACGGTATTTGCTTTTTTGGCTTTACTTATTTTTTATTTGGCAGTTAAAAAGGAAAAAATGGCGTGGTCTTTTTTGTGGCCTGTTTTTTATATTTTTTCGGCGCCAAATATTTTATATAGATTTTTAATGGTGAGGCCGCAAATAATTTCTACGGCTTTATCTTTTTTATTGTTAGTTGTTTTGGATAAGCAGATATTTTGGGCGGTGGGGTTGATTTCTTTTTTTATAACCTGGATACACTTTAATTTTTTTTGGGTGCCGTTTGTTATTTTTTTCTTTTATTTTTTTGTAAAGATATTTTTAGAAAGGAAGGCAGATTTTTTTGGAGGGATTTGTGTTTTGGGCGGAGTTTTGGCGGGGTGGATTTTGCGGCCGGATTTTATAGAAGCGGCGAAGCTTGTTTATATACAGATAGTTAAACATACTTTGACGCAGAGCGCGGGAATACCGCTTTTATTTGGAGATGAGAATCAGCCTTTGTTATGGGTGACTTTATTTAGGAATTTCTTACCAGTTTTAGTTGTTTTTATTTTTTGCGCTTTAGTTCTAGCGAGATTTTATTTTGAGAAATATAAAAATAGGAAAGAGAGAAGGGCAGCGGAGGGAGAAATCTTTCTACTCTCAAGTTTTTTACTGGCGTCAGTTTTTTTTATTTTAACGATGTTTTCAGCAAGAAGAGCTTATGACTTTTGGGTAGGGTTTACAGTGTTGTTTGCGGCGGCAGTGATGACTCACGCAATACCGAAAATTTCTTACGGTTTAAAAAGTTTTTTGGATAATTTTTTTAAGTTTGGGATTTTATCGGTTTTTATAATAGCGGTAATTTACTCTATAAATAGGAATGATATAAGCATGAAAGAAAAAGCTTTTAATATATCTGAATTTAAAGAAGCTTCTTCTTGGTTGAAAAAAAACAGTCAAGAAGGGGATATAGTTTTTAATTTAAATTGGTCGAATTTTTCACAGCTTTTTTATTGGAATCAAAAAAATTATTATGTAGGAGGGCTGGATCCGATTTTTCAGTATGTTTATAATCCGAGTTTATATTGGAAATTTCACTACTTGTCTTTAGATGAAGTAACAAAAAAAACTTGCGGGAAGGAAGAGTGCAGAGCGGATGAATTAGAAGATACTTATGAAGTTTTAAAAGATGATTTTAAGGCGAGGTATGTGTTTTTAGAGAAGGCACAAAATCCGGCAGTTTTTTGGTATTTAGGACAGGATTCCAGATTTGAAAAAAAGTTTGAAAATAAAACGGAAGCGGTTTTTGAGGTGAAATAGAAGAGTTAAAGGTTTGTAAAGTTAGAAAGTAGTAGGTAGTCCCCGCCTACCGGCAGGCAGGCTTCGTTAAGAACTCAGGATATAATAGGAATTATAACTGGATTCCGGTTTTCACCGGAATGACAGAAGAAGAAAAAGAACTGGATTCCGGAATATACCGGAATGACAAAAAAATGACAGGAGAAAATAAAAAAAGAAAAGTTATAATATTTTCTACAGCGTATTTGCCGATGGTAGGCGGAGCGGAAATAGCGGTAAAAGAGATAACAGAAAGATTAGGAGGGGATTTTTCCACCCAAGGCGGATTTGATTTTTTAATAGTGACAGCCAGATTAAAAAGAAGTTTGTCGAGGTTTGAGAGAGTGGGTGAAGTTGATGTTTTTAGGGTTGGAATGGGTTGTTTTTTAGATAAGTATTTATTGCCTTTTTTAGGGGTTTTAAGGGTTGTTTTGACAGTTAAGGGCGATAGTCTGGAAAAACCTGTTATTTGGGCAATTATGGCATCTTTTGGGGGTTTTGGAGCGTTGTTTTTAAAGCTTTTAAAGCCAAAATGGCCGTTTTTACTTACTTTGCAGGAGGGGGATTCAGAAGAGTATATTTTAAAGAGGGTTGGTGTTTTTAGGCCGGTATGGAAAATGATTTTTTGGAAGGCGGATTATGCGCAAGTAATAAGCAGTTATTTAAAAAATTTTGCAATAAAGTATGGGGCAAAGTGTCCGGTGGAGGTGGTGCCGAATGGAGCGAGCTTACGCAATTTTCAATTATCAAGAAACAATAACCAAACAAATAACAGACTACAAATTCAAAATGAGTTAAGAGAGAAATTAGGAATTAAAGAAGATGAAAGGGTGGTGTTGACGGTATCAAGGTTAGTAGAAAAAAATGGGGTGGATGTGTTGATTGAGGCGATTAATGAGTTAAAAGTTAACCCCAGTGAAATACAAGATAAATTTCACGGGGTAAACCCCAGTGAAATAGAGAAGAAATTTCACGGGGTAAACCCCAGTAAAATAAAAAGGAAATTTCACGGGGTAAAGTCAAAAGTAAAATTATTAATTGTGGGAGATGGGCAAGAGCGTGAAGTGCTTGAGTTAAAAGTTAAGAGTTTAGGATTGGAGGAGGAGGTGGTTTTTGTGGGGGAGGTTAAACCGGAAGAAGTTGTAAGATATTATGAGATAGCGGATGTGTTTGTGAGGCCTTCACGGTCAGAGGGGTTTGGAAATGTTTTTATTGAGGCGATGGCGGCAGGTGTGTCGGTGGTGGCAACTGATGTTGGCGGCATAAAAGATTTTTTAAGAAATGGGGAAAATGGGTTAGTTTGCGAGGTTAACAATCCGGAAGACGTGGCGAAAAAAATAAAGAAGATTTTGGATGATAAAAAATTGGCGCAGAAATTAAGGGAGGGAGGAGAAGAAACGGCAAGAGATTATGATTGGGACATAATTGCGGGGAAGATGAAAGGAATATTAAATGGGATGACTAATGACTAAAATTGAGAAAAAAATTTTAATAGCGACGGGAATATGGTTGCCGGATGTGGGAGGGCCGGCGACTTATGGATGGAATACGGCAGAAAAGCTTACAGAGAGGGGATTTAAGGTAGGGGTGGTGACGTATGGCAAGAAGTTAAAAGTTAGAGAAGGATTTGAAGTGAGAGTAGTAAATAGAGGATTAAATAAATTATTCAGATTTTTTTTGTATTTTTTAAAAGTGCTGAAAGAAGCGAGGGGGGCGGAGGTAATTTATGCGTTAGATGCGACGGCGGCGGGATTGCCGGCGGCTCTTACGGCAATGATTTTAAGAAAAAAGTTTTTAATAAGAGTGGGAGGAGATTTACTTTGGGAAAGAGCGGCAGAAGGCGGATTTTTTGAAGAAAGCGATAGAGATTTTTATGAAAAAGGAAATTATTTAAAATATAAACCAAAATTATTTAAGGTAATACGTTTTGTTTTAAGGAGAGCAAAAAGGGTTTTTGTGCCAGCGCAGTCGTTAAAAGAAATATATATAAAGTTTTACGGAATAGGGAGTGAAAAGATAGAGATATTACCTAATGTTTTTGAAAAAAAGACGGATGAAGATAAAAGAAATTATGAAGCGGGAATAGAAAAGAAGATAGTTTTTGCGGGGAGATTGATAAAATATAAAAACTTAGAGAGGCTGATAGAAGCGATTAATAAGTTAAAAGTAAAGTTGTTGATTGCGGGAGAGGGGCCGGAAGAAGAAAATTTAAAGTCAAAAGTGAAAAGTTTGGGGTTGGAGAACGGAGTGGAATTTTTAGGAAGGATTTCCAGAGATGAGCTTAAGGAAGTTGTAAAAAATTCAGCGGCAGGGATTTCGGTGGCGTGGACGGAGTATAATCCAAATTTTATCTTAGAGTGTTTGAGTTTAGGAAAGCCGGTTTTGTTAAGCAGGGAAAATGGATTATCAGTGAAACTGCCGGAGATTTTTTTAGTTAATCCGTTTTCTAAGGAAGAGATAAGAAAAAAAATAGAAATAATTTTAGATAATTTAGAGGAGGCAAGAAAAGAGGTAAAAAAAATATCATTTAGTTACACTTGGGATGATTCGGTTAATGATTTAGTAAAAAATTTGTAAAAAATGAAAGTCTTAATGGTTTCAACTGATGAGTTAATAATAAGAGAGGGAAGCGAGGCGTATTTTAGGATGCGAGAGTACGGAAATTTATTTTCCGAGTTGCACATCATTCTTTTTTCTAAGGAGAAAGAGAGAAACCCCGGTGAAATACAAGATAAATTTCACGGGGTAAACCTCGGTGGAATAAAAAGCAATTCCACGGGGCAAAAAAAAATAAGAGAAAATGTTTTTGTTTATCCGGTTTTTTCTATTTGTAGGTTTTTTATTCCTTTTAAAGCATTTTCAAAAGTAAAGAAAATTATAAAGGGAGAAAAAAAGGAGTGGGTGACAACAACACAAGATCTTTTTGAAACAGGGTTAGTCGGATTTTTATTGAAGGTTTTTTATAAAATAGGATGGCAGGTGCAGGTTCACACGGATTTTTTGTCGCCGTTTTTTTTCAGACAATCATTTTTAAATAAAATAAGAGTAGTTATTTCAAAGATAATAATTTGGAAAGCGGATAGAGTGAGAGTGGTTTCAGAGAGAATAAAAAAGTCTTTAATAGAAATTGGTTTTAAAGGAGAAAAAATAGATGTTTTACCGATAGCGGTTCAGGCGGAGGAAATAAAAAATATGCCGATAACTTTTGATTTGAGGAAGGAGTTTCCCGATGCAAATTTTATAATTTTTATGGCTTCAAGATTAACACCGGAAAAAAATATAAAATTAGCTTTGAATGCTTTTTCGGAAGCTTTAAAAATAAATTCAGGAATGAAACTGGTGATAGCGGGTGATGGCCCTTGTAAAAAGGATTTGGAAGATGAGGCAGAGAAGAGAGGAATTTTTCAGGATGTAAAGTTTTTAGGAAAACTTTCATATCAAGAGGTGATATCGGGAATGAAGACGGCGGATTTATTTTTATCATCTTCAGTTTATGAGGGTTATGGAATGGCGGTGGTGGAGGCGGCGGCGGTCGGATGTCCAGTTTTGATGACTGACACGGGAGTGGCGGGTGAGATAATAAAAGATGGGGAAAACGGAATGGTAGTTCCGGTGGGGCTAGTTTCTAAAATGGCGGAGGCGATAGTAGATTTAGCGGGGGATAATAATAAGAGAAAAAAAATAGCAGAGGAAGGGAAAAAGATTGTTTTAGATTTAATTAGTAAGGAAGAGTATTTAAAAAAGTTTAGAGAAATAATGGAATTAGTGAATAAAAAATGATTTTTAATTTATGAAGTTGTTGATTATAACGCAAAAAGTTGATAAGAATGATTCTGTTTTGGGATTTTTTCATGGGTGGATAAGAGAATTTTCCCGAAAGTTTGAAAAAATAACGGTGATTTGCCTTGAGAAAGGAGAAGTAGATTTACCGGAAAACGTGAAAGTTTTTTCTTTAGGAAAGGAAGCCGCCCGAAGGGCGGCGAGTCAAAAGTTTTTAAAGCCACCCCAGTTAAATAAAAGACGATTTAACGGGGTAAACCCTAGTGAAATACAAGATAAATTTCACGGGGTAAATAAAGTTATAAAGCGAATAATATATATTTTGAAATTTTATAAATATATATGGAGAGAGAAAAAAAATTATGAGATAGTGTTTGCGCATATGAATCAGGAGTATGTTTTGTTTGGAGGATTGTTGTGGAAGATTTTAGGAAAGAAAATTTTTTTGTGGAGAAATCACCCAAAAGGGAGTTTTTTAACAAGAGTGGCGGTATGGTTTTCTAATAAGGTTTTTTACACTTCTCCTTTTTCTTATACGGCAAGGTTTAAAAAAGGGATGATGATGCCTGTCGGAGTGAACTGCGAGTCAAAAGTCAAAAGTTTATCCCAGTTAAATAAAAATCAGTTTAACGGGACGGGTAAAGTTTATAAAGGAGAAAGCTTGAAGATTTTATATTTAGGAAGAGTGGCGCCGGTGAAAAATATTGAAGTGATAATAGAAGCGATGAAGATTTTGAAAGAGAAAGGGATAAAATTTCAGCTTAGCGTGGTGGGAGATGCCTTGGAAAAGGATGAGGAATATTACGATGAATTAAAGTTAAAAGTTAAAAGTTTAAAGTTGGAGAAAGAGATAAAATTTTTACCGGGAGTGCCAAATAAGGAAACGCTGAAGGTTTATGCGGGGTATGATATTTTTATAAATGCGACGGAGACTGGGAGTATGGATAAAACTATTTTTGAGGCAATTTTTGCGGGTCTTCCTGTTATAACTTCTAATAAAGCGTTGAGAGATTTTTTTGGCGCGAAATATGCCGATTTGCTATTATTTAAAGAAGGGGATGCTGATGACTTGTCTTTTAAGATAGAAAAAATTAGAGAGTTTTTTTGTGATTTTGAAGGAGAAAAAATGGTTTTAGAGCTTAGAAAAAAAGTGGAAGAGGAACAAAGTTTGGAAAAGCTTTCGGAGAGGTTGTTTAAAATTTTTAAAGAAGAAGAAAATAATGCTTAAATTGTCAGTGATTATTCCAATCTATAACGAAGAGAAGACGCTTAGAAAAATTATAAAGAAAGTAGAGAGCGTGAAGTTAATAGGAGACTTAAAAAAAGAAGTGGTTTTAATTGAAGATGCTTCAAGAGATTTAACAGGAGAGATTGTAAAGGAGTATGAGGGGCGAGAGGGTTTTGTAGTTATAAAACATAAGGAAAATAAGGGGAAAGGAGCGTCGGTAATTGATGGACTAAAGGTGGCAAACGGAGATTTTGTGATTATTCAAGACGCTGATTTAGAGTATGAGCCGGAAGATTATAATAAAATCCTACCGCTTCTTTTAAGCGGGAAGGTGGATGTGGTATATGGTTCAAGGTTTTTAGATTATGCTTCCAGAAAAAAAATGTTTTTTGGGCAATATTGGAGTAATAATTTTTTGACTATTTTTTCAAATTTTTTTACTGGTTTAAAATTAACGGATATGGAAACATGCTATAAGGCGATGACAAAGAAAGTAGTTGATAAAATAAAAAATGAGTTGATTTCGGAAAGATTTGGAATAGAACCGGAAATAACGGCGAGAATAAAGAAGTTTAGAGTGAAGGAGGTGCCGGTTTTGTATAGAGGAAGAAGTTATGGAGAGGGAAAGCATATTGGGTGGAAAGACGGTTTAGCGGCTGTTTGGCAGATAATAAAATTTAATATTTTTATAAGGAAGTGATGAGTATAAAAAAGTCGGCGGAAATTCTATTTTCAGCAAGGCATTTTTGGCTGTTTTTATCTTTAGTTTTTTTAGTTAGCTTTGGATATTCTCTAGTCCATCAAATAAAGTCGTCGGTAGATGCGAGGGCTTACAATGAGATAGCAAAAAACATAATTGATGTCGGGGAATACAGATTAAGTATTGGGAGTTTACTTGAAAAGGATGACGCGATAGTAAAAGTCGGTCCGGGGTATGAGTTTTTTTTAGCAGGAATTTATTCTGTTTTTGGATATAAATATTGGGTAGTTTGGGCGTTGCAATCGCTGATGTTTGTTTTTTCTTTGGTTTTTTTAGCGGTTTTGATAGTAAGTTTGTTTGGCGGAGGAGAGAATTTTAAATGGAGAGCGTTTTATTGTGTTTTTATTCCGGCCGCTTTTTTTATTGATGTTATTCAGTTAAACGCGATGCTTCTTTCGGAGTCGCTTTTTATTTTTTTATCGGTTGTTTCTCTATTCTTTTTTTACTGGAGTTTAGAAAATAAAAAATGGTGGAAAGAAATTATTTTAGGAGTTACACTTGGTTTGTTATATTTAGTTCGGCCGGTAGCTTTGGTTATTCTGTTTGCTTTTTTAACGGCGTTTATACTAAAAAAATATTATAGAAGTTTAATTTTGGTTTTAGCTATTTTTTCAGTAATGCAAGTTCCTTGGGTTTTGAGAAATTATAATGTTTACGGAAAAATTCTTTTGACTCATACAACGGCAGGTGGAGTGGATTTATTATCGGGAAATTATCCGGGTAATTACGGGGAATATAGAAGTGATTTTGATTTATATAAAAAAATAGAAGAGAAAGATCCGACGCCGATCGGGTTTTATGAAAATTCAATAAAGTGGTTTTTAAATTTTACTAAGGATAATCCTTTTTCTCTTTTAACGGTTTGGATTGAAAAGGGAATAATTTTTTGGTCGCTGACAAAGACGGGAGGCTTTTGGTTTCATTACTTTAATAATTTTGAGCAGCTGTTTACGGTTTTATTTTCTGTAGCGTCTTACGTTTTAATTTTTGGGACGGCTTTAATTTATTTATTAAAAATTATAAAGAAAAAATTTAGAGAAGGAGTTTTTTTTGAGGCGGTGTTTTTAGCTTTAGTTCTTTTAATGATGGTGTCAGTAGTAACTATAGTTAGCAGTCGGTATCGGTTGACTTTATTTCCTTTTGCCGTTATTTTGTCGGCGGGATATTGGTTTGAAAAAGAAAAATTTGATTATAGATATTATATTATAACGGGAGGATGGCTGGTCTTCGCGACAATTTTTGATTTAATGTTACAGTATGATAAATTTTTATATAAAATTGGTTTACTTTTATCTTAAGTGTTTAGATTATGAAGTATGTAGCAGTTATTCCAGCTTATAATCCGGGGGTTAGTGTGAAGAAGGCAGTAGAAGCCACCTTAATTCATACAGAGGCGGTTATTTTAGTAGATGACGGTTCTGATGGAGAAAATAAAGTTTTTTTTGAAGAGTGGGAAAATCACAAAAGAGTTTTTATTGTTAAACATGAAAAAAATTTAGGAAAGGGACACGCTTTATTTTCCGGATTTAAGGAGGCTTTAAACTTAAGTTTTGATTATTTAGTTACTTTAGATAGTGATGGGCAACATAATCCAGAGGAAATAAGGAGTTTTAAAGATTTTTTAGAAAAGGGAGAAAAAGCAGATTTGGTGGTAGGAGAAAGAAATTTTAGTTTAATGCCTTGGAAAAGCAGAATAGGAAATGTTTTTACTGCAAAGATTTTTGGAATGTTTTTTGGAAATGAGGTTAGTGATACACAATCGGGGTTTAGAGTTATTTCTAGAGAATTTATAGAAGATATTTTAAAAGAGGTAAATCCAGGAAGATATGAAACAGAGATGAATATTTTAACAAGAGCTTTTCAAAGCGGAAGAAAAGTTGGCGGTGTAAAGATAGAGACAATATATATAGAAAAAAATAAAAACAGTAAGTTTAATCCAGTGGCTGATTCTATTTCGGTTTTGGGACGGTTTGTAAAATTTTCCTTGTTTAGTTTTTCTGCTTTTATTTTAGACTACAGTATTTATACCGTCTTAAATTTTTTTGGAGGAATTTATTTTATTCAAGCTAACGTTATTTCTAAAACTGTAGCGGTAATTTATTATTTTTTTGTTAATAAATACGTGGTTTTTTATTCAAGAGGAAATACAGTTTTTGAGGCGGGAAGATATGTTTTTTTGGTAGCAATTAATATTTTTACAACTTCAGTTTTTTTGTATTTGCTAGTTCAAGAAGGGGACTGGTCAAAGTATTTTGCTAAGCCGGCGGCAGACGCGATAATGTTTTTAATTAATTTTCTTTTGATGGGAAAATTTGTTTATAAGGTAAAATGATTCATTTTTTAAATTTATTTTTTCAAGGTTTTTTTTATATATTTTTAACTTCTTTTTTACCGGGGATGGTTTTATTTATCCTGATTTTTAGAAAGGGAAGAATTTTTTGGCCGGCAGTTTTTGGATTAGGAATTCTTTATACTTTTTTGAAAGTTTATATGCTAGCGATTTTAGGGATTTATAGTGGTGGGGCGGTTTGGGTGTTATCTTTGCTAGAATTGTCTTTAGCGGTTTGGCTGATTTTAAAGAAGGGGAAATTTTTTTCTTTTAAGCTAGAGAAAGGAGAAATTTGGCTGGCGGCGATATTTTTTGTTTTAGGAGTAAAAAGAGTAGCGCTGGCTTTGTTTTATCCTTTTTTTGTGGGAGACGTATGGGCGAGCTGGAATCGGTGGGCGGTTGTGTGGTTTAGATTAAAGAAGTTTTCTTTTATTAATGATTTTACTTATCCGCAACTCTTGCCGGCTAACTGGTCCCATATTTATAAGCTTGCAGGAGGAGTTTTTACACCGGAGTATTACGCGCACGCTTTTACTTTATTTTTCTATTTATTTATTTTATGGATTTTATTTCAGTTAAAAGGAGTTTTATCAAAAGCAACAATTTTTGTTTTTAGCGCTTATTTTCTTTTTAATCAGAGTTCTTTTTTTAGTGTGGATATTGGGAGCGGGCTGGCAGATATGCCGGCGGCATTTTTTGTAATTTTATCAGTTTTTTATTTGAAAGAATATTTAAGTATAGAAGAAAGAAAATATATTTATATGAGTTTTTTAATGGCGGCGGGAGCGGCTTTAACAAAACAGGCGGGAGTTTTCTTTTGGCTAATATTGCCAATTTTGTTTATTGTTTTTAGAAAAGAAAAAAGAATCGGAGAGAGATTTAGAGAGATAAAAAAGCCATTTTTATGGTCTTTAATTCCAATTGTTAGCTGGTACGGAGTGGCGCGATTGAGCCAGGCGACGACTTGGCCGCAGATTCAGGACGCTCTTAGAAGTTTTAGTTTGTTTGAAAGATTGCAGGTGGGGGCTTATATTATTGTTCAAAATTTTGGAATTTATTTAAATATTCATAGCCAATCAAAGTGGCTTGTTTTTTTAATAATGGCGGTTTTTTGGATGGTAGCAAGTTTAGGGATTTGGGTATCTTTTAAAAAGAGCAATTTTTACAGATGGTTGCTGTTAATTTTTATAATTCCATATTTAATAGTTTGGACGTTTGTTTATTCCTACGATATAAGAAACAGTTTAATAGCTTTCATCTTATTTTTATTTATAGTTTTTGACGGGTTGGTTTTTACAGCGGAAAAATTTTTTGAAAAATGGAAGCAAGCATATTTTTTCAGGGATAATAAAAATATTCTTTTTATTTTTTTAGCAGTGGTTTTAACAATAGGAGTTTTTTTTCAGAAACCGGTTTACGCGCATTTGGCAAATCCTTTAAATTTTAATGATTTAGGAAAAGATATAGTTCTAAAAAAGGGAAAAGTGTTTCTTAATGAGAAATTAGTAAAAGAATATTTTAAAGAGAGGGAAAGAGGAAAAGAAAAAATAATCACAAACTTTTCCGACTTTACGACAAAGTTGCATTTGGAGGATGTGGCTTTAATGGTTAATTTTAAGGATAAAGAAAGGAAGGACTGGGAAAATTTTAATCTAGTTATTTTTAAAGGAAGGAAGGAAGAATATGTTGGTTTAAAGACGTTTCTTCAAAAAAATAGTGGAATTAAAGAGGTGGTGGAATTGTATAAAAACGAGGGCAGTGGGGAATATCTTTTAGAATTAAAGAAGTAAGAATGAAACTAATTTACTTAACTTCTAAGAAGTATCCGGGGAAGACAGCGGATCATAATTTTGTGAAAAATATAGCGAGAGAGTTTTCTCTGAAACTGGGAGAAGAATTTTTGTTTGTGGTCGCAGATTATAAAGGAAACGATTTAGAAAAAATAAATTATTTAAGTTCAGAATGGAAGATGGAAAGAGGGAAGTCTTTTTTTTATTTTTTTTGGATTTTAAGGTTATATTTTAGAAATAGAAAGGAAGATGTTGTTTTTTTTTCTAATGATCCATACTTACTTTTAATTCTAATTTTTTGGAAAGGAATTTTTAGATTCAGATATAAAATAGTTTCTGATTGGCATCAGATGTGGCAAGATTTAAAAGATAGAATCATCGCACAAGGAAGTGATTTATTAATTACAACCTCGGAAAGATTAAAAGATAACTTAGTTAGAAAGACGGGAGTGATGGCGGAAAAAATTTTAGTGGCGAGAGGAGGGGCTAATATTCCTGAAAGGAATATTAGCGAGTTAAAAGTTAAAAAGTTTATAAAATTGAAGATAAGAGAGGAGCTAGATTTACCTGTAGATGAAAAATTAGTGGGGTATGTGGGAGGGTTTAAAACGATGGGAATGGAGAAGGGAGTGAAAACTCTCATAGAGAGTTTTCACCAGTTGAAAGTTTATAAAGTAAATTTAGTTTTAGTAGGAGGGAAGGAAGAGGAGGTAAAAGAGTATAAAGAGTTAGCGGAGAAGGAAGGAGTTTTAGAAAGAGTTATTTTTAGGGGATGGCAGACGGAGGAAAGTTTGTTGGAATATGAGCAAGCAATGGATATACTCGTAATTCCTTATCTGGATGAGCCGCATTTTAGAGAGTGGGGGTTTCCGATGAAGGTTTATGAGTATATGGCTAGCGGAACACCGATAATTTATTCTGATTTAGAAATAATAAGAGAGGTTTTAGAGGAAAAAGCGGTGAGTTTTAAGGCGGGAGACGCGGGAGATTTGGCGGAGAAGATAAAGTTTTTAATAGAAGATAAAAATAAAGGAGAAAAGATGGCAAAGGAAGCGATGGCTTCGGTTAAAAATTTTACTTGGGAAAGCCGAACGGAGAAGATAATTAATTTTGTAAGAGAAAATGAATATATATTATATAACTAATGTCAGAATCCCGACGCAGAAAGCGCACGGATATCAGATAGCTAAGATGTGCGAAGAGTTTGGGAAACTAGGAGGTAAAGTCGTTCTTGTTTCTTCTTTTAGAAAAAATTATATAAAAGAAGATATTTTTGATTATTATTCAATTGAAAAGACTTTTGAAGTAAAGATGGTTGGCAGTTTAGATTTTGTCTTAATGGAAAAAATATTTAGCAAATTAGCTTTTGTTTTTCAAAGAATTATTTTCTTTTTAAAATTACTTTTTATGGTTTTTGAAAAAGAAACGATAATTTATACAAGAGATGCGGAAATAGCTTTTTTATTTTCAAGACGCGGATACAAAACAATTTATGAAGCGCATAATTTCGGCAGATGGGCATCTTTTTACAGATTTTTATTAAGGAAAGTTTTTTTGATAATTTCCATAACTTTCGGATTAAAAAAGAAAATGGTTGAAAGTGGTTTTGAGGAGGAGAAGATTGAAGTTTTTCCAGATGGGGTAGATTTAAAAAAATTTCAAGAAGTAAAAGATGAAAGCAAGATAATTAGAGAAAAATTTGGGATTAAAGAAGGGGAAAAGATTGTGATGTATGCGGGAAGTCTGCAGAAGTGGAAAGGAGTGGATGTGCTTATAAAATCAATTTTTAATTTTAGGTTTCTGATTTCTAAAAAAGAAAAAATTAAAGTAAAGCTAATAATTATAGGAAATGGAGAGGAAAGAAAAAATTTAGAAAAATTAGTTAAAGAATTAGATTTAGAGAGTAAAGTAATCTTTGTAGGATTGGTGGAAAAAAAGAAAATTCCTTCGTATATGAAAGCGGCAGATGTGTTAGTTTTGCCAAATTCCGGAAAAGAAAAAATCTCTCGGATTTACACATCACCGCTAAAAATGTTTGAATATATGGCGGCAGGAGTGCCGATTGTAGCTTCAGATTTACCGAGCATCAGGGAAGTTTTAAGCGAGAAGACGGCGTTTTTATTTGAGGCGGATGATGCACGGGATTTAGCAGAGAAGATAGAGATGGTTTTAGAAAATAAAGAGGGGGCAGGAGAAAGAGCCAGAAAGGCTTTGAAAGAAGTTAAAAAATACAATTGGGAGGAAAGGGCGGGAAAAATTTTAGATTTTGTAAAAGGTAAAATCTCTTGATTTTTAGTTTTTTTGTTATTTATTAGAAGAATATTGTAAATAATTTATTTAATATGAAAAAAGCATTAATAACTGGCATTACTGGCCAAGACGGTTCTTATTTAGCGGAAATTTTATTGCAGAAAGGATACGAGGTCCATGGCTTGATTAGAAGAGTGAGCACGTTTAACAGACAGAATATTGAACATATATTTAATACAGATGAGAAAAGAGAAAAATATCTTCACTATGGGGATTTAACTGATATTAATTCTTTAATTTCTGTTTTAGAGAAAATTAAACCGGATGAGATTTATAATTTAGCGGCACAATCACATGTAAGAGTGTCTTTTGATATTCCACTTTATACAGCGCAGGTAGATGCGTTAGGGGTATTATCACTTTTGGAAGCAATAAGAATTTTAGGGTTAAAAGCAAAATTTTATCAGGCTTCAACTTCGGAGCTTTTTAGTGGCGATAAAGGAGAGGCGTCACAGAATGAAAAAACTTCTTTTAAGCCAAAAAGTCCTTATGGTGCGGCTAAACTTTACGCTTTTGAAATTGCGAGAATTTACAGAGAAAGTTACGGAATTTTTACTTGCAACGGAATTTTATTTAATCACGAAAGTCCAAGAAGAGGAACTAATTTTGTAACTAAAAAAGTAACAAGAGGAGTGGCGGAAATAAAAAAGGGATTAAGAGATGTTATTTGTTTAGGTAATTTGGATGCCAGGCGTGATTGGGGTTTTGCACCGGAATATATGGAAGCGGCTTGGCGAATGCTACAGCAAGATAAACCGGATGATTATATAATTGCGACTGGAGAAACGCATTCAATTAGAGAGTTAGTAGAAGAGGCTTTTGGAGTGGTAAATATTGAGTTAGAATGGAAGGGGTTCGGATTAGATGAACAGGGATTTGATAAGAAAACAGGAAAAGTCCTTATTAAGATTGACCGTGAGTATTTTAGACCGAATGAAGTTAGTTATTTATGTGGAGATTATAAAAAAGCAGGTGTGGAGTTAGGCTGGAAACCAAAAACTACTTTTAAAGATTTAGTGCAATTAATGGTAAAGGCAGATTTAGAAAAAGTTAATGGAGTGAGTTTTTTATGAAATGCGAGATAAAGAAAGTTGGTTTTGTGACGTCGTCAGTGATGATGGATGATGGATGGGGAAGATATTCGCGGTCTTTAGTAAAGGGAGTGGCGGAAAATGTTCAAGTAGCGGTATTAACAAGCGGGAAATATGATAAAACTTGTTCTTTCCTAGTTTGGCCGGTTTTGCCGGCGCCAGCTTTTAATCCTTTAGTTCAGATAAAAACTTTTTTTTACATTTTAAAATATTTAAGAGATTGCGATGTTATCCATAGTTTAGTTGAACCGTATATGCCGGCAGTAGCCTTAGCAAGTAGAGTTTTAAAAATTCCGTGTATTTTGACGATGCATGGCACTTATGCGGTGCCGCCAAAAAAATTTTCAATAAAGAAGTTAATGATGAAATTTGCTTATTTAACAGCGCCAATTGTAACAACTGGCTCGCCGCAAACAGAGAATAAAGTGAGGGAAGTGGTGAAATTAAACGAGTGCCGATTTATACCTAACGGAGTGGATGCCGATACATTTAAAATTTTATCAGAGGAGAAAAAAGAAAATTTTTTATTAACGGTGGGAGCTTTAAAACCTAGGAAGGGAGTGGATATTGTGATAAAGGCTTTAGGAATAGTAAAGAATGAGTTTCCTTTTTTAAATTATAAAGTAGTTGGCTATCCAGATAGCTCGGATTTTGCCGGTTATTTAAAAAGATTAACAAGGGAAAATGGTGTAGAAAAAAGAGTGGAATTTTTAAGTGGGATAAACGATGAGGAATTGGTTAAATTATATAATCAGGCTAAGATTTTTATTTTGGCGGCAAGAACGGAAAAAGGAAGCTTCGAAGGTTTTCCGATGGTCTTTTATGAGGCAAATGCTTGCGGGACGCCTGTAATATCAACAACTGGTTTTGGTTCAGAGTATGCTATAAAAAATGGAATAAATGGTTACTTAGTTGTGCCTGAAAAACCTGAAGAGGTGGCAGAAGCGATAAGAAAGATCATTGCTGGTGATTACGATAAAATGGTAAAAAATTCTTTAGAGGAGGCAAGGCGTCATTCTTGGGAGGCGGTATCGCAACAATTAATTAAAATGTACAATGACGCAAATAATTTTTTTATAATAAAACGGAAATAATATGAGAGTGCCTTTTTTAAATCCGGATATAAGAGACTCTGATGTAAAGAGGATGATAAGATCTGTAAAAACAGGGTGGTTGGTTTATGGACCGCAGGCAAAAATGTTTGAAAGGGAATTCGCTGATTTTCTAAAAGTGAAAGATGTGGCTTTGGTTGGTAGTTGTACGGCGGCTTTGCGTCTCTCTCTTATATTAGCTGGTGTTGAAGATGGTGATGAAGTAATAACAACTCCTTTATCTTATGTAGCGACGAGTAATGTGATTATTGAGCAAGGAGCTATTCCTGTTTTTGTTGATGTTGATCCAAAGACAGGGTTAATTGATTTAAATAAAATTGAAGAAAGGATAACTAAAAAGACTAAGGTGATAATTCCAGTTCATCTTTATGGGCAAATGGTTGATATAAAAAAGCTTAGTATAATAGCAGAAAAAAATAAAATAAAAATAATAGAGGATGCAGCGCATGCAATAGAATCAAAAAGAGACGGATATTCGTCGGGGCAATTAAGTTTTTCGGCTTGTTTTAGTTTCCATGCTGCAAAAAACATAACTTGTGGGCAAGGTGGGGCTTTAGTAAGCAAAGATGGTGAGTTGGTAAAAAAGGCAAGAATTTTAAGAAGAGACGGAGTGGTAAATATAAACAATAAGAGAATGATGGTTGATTTTGGTTATAAATATGACGGAACTGATTTTCAAGTGGCGCTTTTAAGGGGGCAATTAAAAAGGATAGAGACAACTCATAAAAAAAGAGAAAAGATTTTAAATAGATACGTGAAAGCTTTTAAAAAAACAGGAATAGGATTTCCGCTGTTGGAAAAAGAAACGGTTCATTCTGGTCACGTGTTTGTGATTTGGGTTGATCCAAAAAAAAGAGATGAAATAAGGAATAAATTAGCGGACAGAGGGATAGAAACTTCGATTCATTACACGCCGATTCACTTAGAGCCTTATTATCAGAAAAGATTTAATTTTAAAGAGGGGGATTTTCCAGAGGCAGAAAGATTGGGGGCGTCAACTATAACTTTGCCGACTTATTCAAAATTAACAAAGAAGCAGCAAGAGTATGTGATAAGAACAGTTAATTCAACGGTGAGTGGAGTAATTTAATATGAAAATTTTAATTTTATCAGATGACTTTCCTCCGGCTCATGAGGGGGGGGCGGGAGTGATAGCTTGTAATATAGCTAAAGGACTTTTTAAAAAGGGAGAAGATATCTTAGTTTTTACAACTACAAAAGAGAAAAACGAAGAGGGTAAAAGCGTTTATGATGGATTAAAAATTGTGAAGGTTTTTAGCGATTATAATGAAAGATGGAGAGCGTACGTAAGTATTTATAATTATCCGGTTTTAAAAAAACTTAAGGAAATTATTACAGAGTTTAAACCGGACATTGTTCATGCGCATAATATTCATATTGGAATTTCTTATGGAGCTTTAAAAATAGCCAAAAAAAGTAAAGCAAAAGTTTTCATCACTATGCATGATGTAATGAGTTTTTCTTATGGAAAGCTTAGAACGAAGAGGTACTTAGAGACAGCAGTGGAAGGAAGACCTGATTGTAAAGTAAGTTTTTGGGATAATTTAAAGATGGCAAAAAAGAGATTCAATCCTTTTAGAAATTTTTTAATCAGAAGATATTTAAAATATGCTGATAAAATTTTTGCAGTGAGCGGAGCATTGAGGGACGCATTAAAAAATAATGGTATTGTGGGGGCGGAGGTTATTTACAACGGTATTGAAGTAAAAAATTGGGAGATAGATAAGAATTCAGTTATTAATTTTAAAAGAAAGTTTAATTTAGAAGATAAAAAGATAATTTTATTTGGTGGAAGATTGAGTGAGGGAAAAGGATTAAAAAAAATTATTTTAGCAGCAGAAGAGATGGTGAAAAAAAATCCAGAATTAATTCTTCTAATTATTGGGAAAAAAGAATTGGCTTTAGAGCAAATGGAAAAATTATTAGAACAAAAAAGTTTAACGAATAAAGTTATCTTTACGGGATGGATTTCTGGTCAGGATCTTAAAGCGGCTTATTGGAGTAGTGATATAGTTTGTGTTCCTTCGTTATATTTAGATCCGTTTCCAACTATTAATTTAGAGGCAATGGCTTGCCGCAAACCAGTGGTAGCTACTTGTTTTGGAGGAAGTAAAGAAGTAGTGGAAAATGGAGAAACAGGATTTATTATAAATCCTAATAAAGTTAGCGATATTGCTGAAAAAATTATGGAGTTATTAGAAAATCAAGAAAAGGCAAAAGAAATGGGAGAGATTGGTTTTAGGAGAGTGTTAGAAAAGTTCAGTTTAGACAATCAGATTGAGAAACTGATGATTTGGTACGGTAAAAAAGTTTAAGCAGACTATAGATAAAAGAAAAATAATTTTTAATGAATTGGCTAATTATGCCTTGTTTTTTTTCACGATACAAAGGAGTGATTTTATTTATTTGAACCAGATTAAGATTTTCTTTTAAAAGATAGGATTGGAATATCTTTTTCCATAATATTATGGATTTAACAAGAGCAATTAGGCCGATTTTTTGGCGGTTAAGAGCTTTATATAAAAGAGAAAAATTTTCCCAGTCTAAATAGCAGTAAAAATTCATATTTTCAAAGATTATTTTTTTTGCATTTTCTCTTTGTATTTCCAGTTTGTTTGTGGTGCGGCTTATAGTTTCGGCGTGGTCGCGATATTTAATTAGTATTTGAGGAACAACGGATATTTTATATTTTCTGATTATTTTAGAATAGAAACTGAAATCTTGAGCATAGATAAAGTTTTTGTCGTATTGCTTAACTTCTTTTAGAATATCTCTTTTAAAGAAGATAGAGGAATGGATAAGAGGGTTTTTAATAAAGTTTATTTGAAATTTTAGGAAATCGCTATCAGATGGAGAGTAATTATTTTTAACAAATTGTCCTTTATTGTCTATTATTTTTGCCCAACTGCCAATAAGAGAAATGTCTTTATTTTTTTCCATAAAAGAGAGCTGTTTTTCAAGGCGATTAGGGAGGGAGAGGTCATCGGCATCTTGGCGAGCTATAAATTCGCCCTTGGCCAGATTTAGACCGATATTTAGGGATTTAGTGAGATCGAGGTTAACGGGATTGGTGATAATTTTTAGGCGAGGGTCAGAATAGGAGCTGAGAATGTCGGCGGTGGTGTCGGTGGAGCCGTCATTTATTATAATAAATTCAAAATCGCGAAAAGTTTGGTTTAGAATACTGTCTATGGCTTCTTTCAGATATTTTTTTCCATTATAAACAGACATTAAGACGGAAATTTTTGGTTTCGGGTAACTCATTTAGTGAGTAATTTAAGAGTTTTATTTTATAATTTACCTAGCAATAATAGTTTTTGAAAAAAATTAATTCTTTTTGGAGTGTATTTATTGTTTTGATGTTGAATAAATATGTAATGGCAGAAATTGTAGTATTTTTTAGCTGTATTATGAAGGGAGGAGACTTTTATATTTTTTTGGTATTTAGTGTAATTTGATGCAATCTTATTGATTTTTTCTATTAGATCTTTCTTGTTATTAAATAATACCCCACCTTTTTTTATTATTTCAGGATGGCCGCCACTATTTAGGGCTACAGCTGGTAGTCCACAATGAAGAGCTTCTATTAAGCTATTGGAACAAGGGTCGTTTTTAGAGGCGGTTATAAATATGTCATATTCTTTTAATTTTACAGAGAGATTATGACTGGAGAGTGGTTCTATTTTATTTATGTTTTTAAAGATTAAAGGAGAGTTGCCGATAAACGTCATATCATATTTGAAGAAGTCTAAATTTTCATCTAGATATTGATAAAAATAAAATCCTTTATTAGGATTAGCTGACCAGCTGGTGGCTATTAGTTTTATTTTATTTTCTTTATTAAAAGGTTTTTTTTCTTGAGTATTAAATAGATCTGGATCTGGAGCATTGATAATAGTTTTTTGATATGAGGAAAGTTTTATACCTGATTTAATGTTTTCGTGTTTACTCCAATGGGATTGGAATATAGTGCCGTCGGCAATGATATTATTTATAATATAAATAAGCTTGTCGGTTTTTTTATCCGTATTTCTTATTTGATATAAAGGTCCGTCTATTCGGTGGATGAAAATTTTGCTTGGAAATTCTTTTTTTAGTTTTACTAATGATTTAAGATTTTGATGACTGTTAAATAAAATTACATCTGCTTTGTTAGCGATATCCTCATATATGTTCAAGAATTTAAATTCTTTTCGGAGAGCTTTAAGAAACTGATTGCCGCCTCCCCAAGCGCTATCTTTAAATGGAAAAAAAATATTAATTTTTAAATTGGAGGTCATAATACTTTTTATAATATCCGTTTTGGCAAAGAAGATTGGTGGGGGTGCCTTGTTCTACAATTTGGCCTTTTTCAAGAACAATAATATTATCAGCTTTTATAATAGTGGAGAGGCGGTGAGCGATAGCAATGACGGTGCGGCCGGCAGAAACTTTTTCTAAAGCGCTTTGAATAGTTTTTTCTGTTTTTGAGTCAAGGGAACTAGTGGCTTCATCCAAAATAAGGATTTCAGGATTTTTTATAACGGCACGAGCAATGGCGAGACGTTGTTTTTGGCCACCAGAGAGTTTACTCCCTCTTTCTCCGATATTGGTATCGTAACCATTAGGGAGGTTTTTAATAAAGTTGTAAATGTCAGCAATTTTGGCGGCGCTATCAATGTTTTTTTGAGTAGCATTAAAATATCCATAGATTAGGTTATTTTTTATAGAGTCATTAAAAATCATGACGTCTTGAGAAATAAAACCAATTTTTTCTAACCAGTTTTTTAGGTCGAGATCTTTTAGGTTAGTTTCATCAATAATAATTTCTCCTTCTTGAGGGTAAAATAGTCCAGATAAGAGCTTGGCAATAGTTGTTTTACCACTGCCGGTCTGACCGATAATAGCCGTAAACGATCCTTTAGGAATAGAGAAGTTGAGGTGATGAAGCGTTGTTTTTTCATTTTCGTAACTGAAGGAAACATTCTGGAACTTTATTTCGTGGAGAAGAGAACGGAATTTGACGGACCCGTTTTTTATCTTGCTTTTTTTAGCCTCATTTAATTTTGTTTCATAGGCTTTAAATGGCTCTACGTTCTGAAACATACCAGAAATTGATTCTAGGAAGGCGTTTATTTCATTAAAAACGCGAAGAAAGACATAAAGATAGGCAACAATGAAAGGCAAGTAAGTGAGAACATTAATTTTAAATGTTTTAACGCTGATAAGGAAAGAGATAATAATTGCTAGCATAACTAGAGTTTCGGTCAACATGGGTACTAAACTTTGAAACTTGGTTTGTTGATATTCAAGGATAGCTAGGTTGGTAGTAATTTTTCTAAATCGCTCTTTTTCGTAGTGTTCAGTTCCGGATATTTTTATAAGGGGAACGTTGCTAATGATTTCTATCATGCGAGAGTAAAGATTTGCTAATTCGCGAGTGATTTCGAGGCTAATATTTTTGATTTTAATAAACATACTTCTAATGAAGGGAAAGGAGATAATCTCAAAGGCTAGAGTAATAAGGGTGATTTTCCAGGAAATAAGAAGAAGAACGAATCCGTAGATTAGAATGCGACTAGCGCGCAGGATTAAATTGAAGATGATGAAAATAAAATTAACAATGTTGTTGGTGTAGATGGAGGTAGCGCTAACGAAGTCCCCCGATCTTACGGAGGCATGAAAAGCAAGACTGGAATCAGCAATAGCGGAAAAAATATTGTTTTGCAGGTCACGTCTGATAAGATTACTGATTTTTTGAATAGTGATAACACGAAAGTAGTTGAAGATGCTTTTGAAAATAATCATAATAAGAGCAAAGACGAGAAGTTTTATAAGGATGTTTTCTTGGGAACCTTGGAGGAAGATGTTTTGTATGGATGTGAGAATGGGGAAAACTGTTTCTTGATTATTGGAGTTGATGAGATTTTGGAAGAAGGGGATAATAGCGCTGATACCGATGCCGTCAAAGATGGAACTGGCGATGCTAAAAATAATAATAAAGAAGCCGAGTTTTTTATATGGCTTGATGTAGAGGTAGGCCTTGCAAAAGTAATAGATTTTAGTTTTTAGATAGAGATTCATTATATTTATTACCTATTTTAAAGAAGCCTTATTTCTAAGTGTTGAGTATACAATCAAGCACTCTTTTTGAAGAAAGACCATCTTGTGAGCCAATAAGATAAGAGAGATTATTTTTTTCGTCTGTTTTTATTTGGCGAGGCAAGGAAGAAAAAGATGGAAATTTTTCAGGGAAAGAGCTGATGTTTTGATAATTGAGAAAAATGGAAAAGTCATTCAAATTTTTAATTATTCGCTCATTTATTTTTTTTGTGGTTTGATTATTGAGCTGGGTCTCATCGAGAATCTGAAGACAGGGGATAGAAGCGGCTACTGATTCAATGGTGGAGCTGAAGCTCATACTAACTACAAAATCAGAAGCGGCTATTAATTCAAGAGAAAGAGAGGGGTACCAATTAAGAGGTTCTTGAAAAAATTTATCAGCAGACTTTATAAGATATTTAGGATCTTTATGTTTGAGTTTGGTTTTGACTATAAAAAAAGCTTTATTGGAATTGGCCCAGCGTCTAAAAACTTTTATAATATCAAAATAATTTACTTTAAAAATATTTTTTAATTGATTAAAATGTTTCTGATAAAGAATTTTAAGGAGAGATTTGAAGCGATTATCGGAACCGAAAATATTTTTTCGGCGAAAATCAAGTTCTAAGATGGTAGAAAAAAATAAAATAATTTTTTTGTTTTCAGGAAGATTGTATTTTTTTCTTATTTCCCACTTATTCATTTTTTGAGCGAGGTCAATATTTGGATTTCCCACAATTTTTATTTTTTTAAGATAAAAATTATCTTTTAAATTATATGTTTCTATATAAGATTCGACCATAGCTTTACTGTAAAGCATAAAATTATCTATGGGATTTATAAGCTCCGGCTGAAAATAGAGAAAGTCGCCGTAAAATTGAAGATAGTGAGTTTTGACTTTATTCTTTTTTATTCTTTTAAAAAAAACGGAAAATTCTTTATCAAAATGAATAGTGAGGATGTCGGTTATGTTATGATCTTTTATGATTTTTTCTGCTTGTTTAAAATCAATAAAATAGGCAAATTCAACTTTTTCTACGCCGGGGAAATTTATGTTTTCTTTAATTGGTTTTTGAGAAGGACTTTTAGCAAATGAGGTTTCGGGATTAGGGCCGCAAAGAAGTAAAGGAAACATATTTCTTTTTGCCATCTCAATAATTATAGGGGCAAATCCTTTAAGAAAAGAGGATTTGCTTACAATCATAGCTATTTTTCTTATGGAATTATTTTTTAACAAAATGTTTTAGAAAGTGTTGGTAATTATTATAAAGGGGGGAGTTTATATTTTTTATTTTTTCTTTTAAAACCATATTTTTCATCTCTTTTATCGCTTGAGAAATTGTTTCGGATGGTTTTAATCTAAATAATTTGCGCATTTTTTTGAAGGAGACGTTATAGTCTCTTTTATCAGGGACTTCTTTCTTGATTTCTATTTTTGCTTCCGGCGCGTTTTTTTTTATTATTTTACCAAGGTCCGTTATCTTTATGTTTTGATTATCAAAACCGATATTTATTATTTCTCCGGATATTTTATCAATCGGGGTCTTAAGCCATGCTTGGCAAGCGGAAGCGGCATCAGAAACTCCTAAGAAGGGGCGGAATTGTTCCCCGCCAAATATTTCTATTTTTTCATTTAAAGCGGCTTTAGCGGCAAAAAGATTGATAACTAGGTCAAAGCGCATTCTGGGAGACAAGCCAAAAAGAGTAGCAAAGCGGAAAATGGTGGGGGAAAAATTTTCATCGGCTAACGCGAGTATTCCATGCTCGGATTTTATTTTTGTTTGAGCGTAAATAGATACTGGATTAAGTGGAGAATTTTCACTAATTTTTTTAGATCCGGCTTGAGCTCCATAAACGCTACAGGTGGAGATAAAGAGAAAGCGGTTAATTTGATTGAATTTACAAGCTTCCGCTAGAGTAGTTGTTGATAGATAATTAATTTCTATTGTTTCTTTGGGGTTTAGGGAACTAGCTGGGTCTCCAACTATAGCGGCTAAATGAATGACAGCATCAACTTCTTTAGTTGCTTTCGTAATGTCGGATATGTTTCTGCAATCTCCTTTAATAAATTCAAAATTTTTATTAGTGATATCTTTTATTCCTCGGTTGCCATAAGTTAGATTATCAAGCACTACTACTTGGTAGCCGTGAGACAAAAGGAGGCGGGAAAGAACAGAACCAAGATAGCCGGCGCCGCCGGTGATTAGAACTTTTTTAACGTTACGATTAACTACGTATTTTTTTATAATGGGAGATAGAATTTCATTTTGGTTGTGGTTGGTATAGAGGAGAAAAACGTTTTCTATTTGATAATCAGAGTTTAAAGAGGGAATGCACAGAGCTTTTTCTAGAGGAATAACGCGGTTTATTTTTTTATTCATTTTTTTATTCCGGATGAAGAGGGGATCTAAATTGGCAATTTTTTTTACAGAACTATCAATATCAATTCCTTTAATAAGGGCTCTTCTGATATTACCGTCAGTTACCAGTCCAACCAGGCGATTTTCTTTATTCACGATAAAGGCAATTCCTAAAGCGCCGCGGTCAATAACGCGCATAGCTTCTTTAATTGAGGAGTCATTTTTAATTAGGAGATTTTTTATTTTAGCTGCTTCGTTTTTTTTCATTTTGAAAAAACTTTTTTATATTTCTAATAATGTAATCCATTTCGGTTTTGGTGAGATCTGGATACATAGGCAGGGTGAGTACTTCCATATACATTTTTTCTGTGATGGGAAGTTTAATCTGGTCGTACCCCATATTTTTGTAGAAGTTGGAAAGGTGAATAGGGTCAAAATATATTTTTGCGCTTACTCCTTTTTCATTAAGAAATTTTTTAAGCTTGTCTCGTTTTTCTTTTCCCGATTTTATTCTAATGGTATACATTTGATAAATATGGCGATGACCGGGAGGAGCTTCTGGAATAATTATTTCTTTCACAGTGGATAGTTTGGAGTTTAAGTAAAGAGCGTTTTCTTGCCGTAAGGATATTATTTTTTCTATTTTTTTCAGTTGAGTTACACCAAGAGAAGCGGCTAAATTAGACATTCTGAAATTATAACCAAGATTAACATAATTTGGTTTTTCTAAAGAGGAGAAGTAGTTTGATTTGTCCAGGCGGCCGTGAGACCGGATAAGTTTGGCTTGCTCATATATTTTTCGAGAGTTAGTAACTAAGGCGCCTCCTTCGCCTGTAGAAATCACTTTTGGTCCGCAGAAACTAAAAATAGCGGCGGCGCCAAAGGAGCCAACTTTTTTATTTTTAAAGGAAGATCCTAATGATTCAGCGGCGTCTTCTAAGAGAAGAAGGCGATGATGACGAGCGATATTTTTAAGCTTATTAATTTGACAAGAGCAACCACCATAATGAACTGTGAGAATAGCTTTAGTGTGTTTAGTTATCTTTTTTTCAACATCTTTATAATCAAGACCGAAGGTATTTTCTTTAATGTCGGCAAAGACGGGTTTAGCCCCCACAAAAAGGGGGGAGTTGGCGGTGGAAATAAAACTAAAGGAAGGGACGATGACTTCATCGTTTGGTTTAATGCCGGAAGTGATCATTAGAGCGTGAAGGGCGGATGTGCCGGAGTTAAAAACCAAGGAATATTTTACTTTTAAATATTCGGAAAGCTTATTTTCAAATTCGGATATTTTTTCGCCGATAGCCCAGTTTCGGCCGCTTTTTATTATTTTAGATATTTCTTGAGTATCTTCCCGGTTGCTGTAATTCTTAAAAAGAGGAATTTTCATTTTTATTAGGCAATTATGGCGGAAGTAAACGTTTCAGTCAATTGCTTTTAAATCTTTTAAATGATATTATGGGGTGATTATATTTTATACATCAGCAACAAGCCATTATTTCAAGAAATACTTATAAAGAAAAAGAACCGCATGGGATAATGTTCCATCATTTTCATGGCGGCCACACGCAGAAAATTTGGGGTTCCTTGACGGCGGACAGGCTGGCGGAAATTATTGAGTTCGTGGGCTTGGAAAGAATACTTAAACCGGAGGAGTGGGTGGAGCGTTGTTTAAAAGGAAAGCTAAAAGAAGATGATATTTGTATTACTTTTGATGATTGTCTTTTATCCCAATTTGAGATCGCAATGCCGGTTCTTGAGTCGTATAATTTAAAAGCTTTCTTTTTTATTTATTCCGCTCCTTTTTTTGGTGAGCTTAACAGATTAGAGTTGTATAGGTTTTTTATCAACCGTTTTTTTTTAGATTTTAATGATTTTTGGGAAGTATTTTTATCTTTTAATTCTCCGTATCGCTTAATAATACAAAAGGCAGTGGAACAGTTTGATGGAAACTACTTAAAGGATTTTCCGATTTATAGTTATAAAGAACGTGCTTGGAGGTATGTGAGGGATGTTATTTTAAAACGTGAACAGTACGAAAAAATTATGGACGGTTTAATTGCTGGTTATACGGAGCTTGATTTATTAGCTCAAAATATTTGGATGACTAATAGGCATTTGCAAAAACTGCAAAAACTAGGTAATTTAATTGGTCTTCATTCATATTCTCATCCGACAGCGATGTCATTATTATCAAAAGAGGAGCAAAGGAAAGAGTATAAGCGTAATTTTAATCATTTATCCAAGGAGTTTTTTTTACCTTATTTAACGGCTTCACATCCTTCAAGTTCTTATAATAAAGATACTTTGAATGTTTTAAAAGATATAGGCGTGTTAATAGCTTTTTCAGCGACTATGAAAACGGCGGGGCGGGGGCGGTATGAACTTCCCCGTCAGGAACAGCGGTATGTGCAGGAAGTAATGCTATAATAACATTATGAAAATTGTTGTTTTTACCGGAAATCAGCCGCGCCATTTTTCATTAGCGGAAAGGCTTAATAAAATAGCCGATCGGTTGTCGGTTTTTTCCGAAGTTTCCACTTTTTCTCCCGGGATGAAGGAAGGAGTGTTCAGAGCGTCGCCGGTGATGCAGAGATATTTTAAGGAAGTGGTGGTGGCGGAGAGGGAAAGATTTGGAGAACCGCGCCTTAGTCCGTTCGGTTCTCGGGTTTTGCCCATGTCAGCGGGAGAGTTAAACAGTTTGCCGGCGAGCGCGTATTTGGAGGCGGTGGAAGAAGCGGATTTGATAATTGTTTTCGGAGCGAGTTATATCAAGCAGCCATTAGTTGATTTATTAGTGGATAAGAAAGCGATAAATATTCATTTAGGGGTATCTCCTTATTACCGCGGCAGTTCCTGTAATTTTTGGGCGTTATACGACAAACATCCGGAAATGGTCGGAGCGACGATTCATTATCTCTCTAAAGGGCTTGATTCCGGACCGATGCTTTTTCACTGTTTGCCGCAACCAAGCAAGGAGAGAGATAGTTTCTTTTTGGGGATGATGGCGGTGGAGGCGGCTTTGAGAGGTTTGATAAGTAACGTGGAGAGCGGAGAAATTTTCAAGATGGAGCCAGCGGTTCAAGATAAAAACAAGGAAATGAGATACAGCTGCGGGCGGGATTTTACGGATGAGATAGCGGAAGAATATTTGGCCAATAGATTAACTCTAGGCGAGATTAAAAAGGGTTTAGAAAAACGCAATATGATAAAATACTTAAGGCCATATATTTTGGAAGAATAAAATCTAGCGGGTTTTATATAAATTTTTGTAAAAAGGGAGACTTAAAAGATAATCAGAGATAGAAAGTAATGAACGAGGACGGGAGCGTAGAAATTCTTTTACTTCCAGATAAAGTCCCGGTTTAAAATTCAGGTCTAAGGAGTTGTTTATGGTAAGCGGATTGACGGCAAAGGAGTCGGGGAGTTGTTCCTTAATTTCCTCAAGCGGTTCAAGAATAAGCCGCCGTTTTTTGGTGTACAACTCCAAGCGCCAGCGGCTGGGGGAACGCCAGTCGGCGCGGCAGGAGAAAATAACATTTTTTTTGGTGAGGCCGCTACCGCTCCAGGCGGCCGGTTTGTGCCAAAGAAGACGGCCAAGGCTAAAGGAGCGGAAAAATTTTGGTTTTCCGGCCAGGAAAAAAGCAAGGTCTATAACATGGGAGGAGTTGGCCAAGAGCCAGAAATGTTTGACTGCCGGAGGGTGAAAAGAAGAGGCAACTTTAGAGCTTTGTTCGGTAAAATCAAAAAAAATTGAAAGAAGACCGCCGTCATCCTTTACTAATTGTTTCGCGTAGAGAACGGAGGAGAGAAAGCGGCGATTATAACCTAAGAAAACAGTCGCATTTTTTTCTTTGGCGAGAGCGGCGGTTTTTTTAATATCGTTAAAGTTAAGGCCGCCCGGTTTTTCTATTAGGATACGTTTAGTGTCATGTTTTAAGAGAAGACGCGCTGAATATCCTAGTGATTCAATATTAACGGCGATAATGGAATTTTTTGGAGGTTGATTGTTTTTAAGCCATTTATCAAGACCTCCTAAGATAACTGGATGGTTTGTCGTTTTAGTAAATAAGCGAGCAGAGGACTTTCCTCGTCCTACAACCAGAAAAGGTTTTTTAAGATTGATTAGAACTTTAGCGTAAGCAGTGGCCATAGGGCCGGCGCCGACGAGAAGAATACTGTTTTTAGAATTTAAGTTTTTCATGTTTGTCAGGTATTTTTTTAGGGTTAAGTAAAGGGATATTTTTTATATTTTATAACTTGGAAGCGGTTCAGGTGTTTTAAAATTGGTTCTAGGAAATTTAGATGAATAGTTGAGCTTTCTCTAAGGGGGGTGAGATTAGACGAGTTGTTTTTTAAAATTTTTTCTACAATTTTATTAGTGAGCTGACTTTGAAGAATAAGAGGGGAGTTTATTTTTTCCAGTTTCCAATTATGAGAGGCACGAGCGATAAGGTGTTGACCGGTAGTTTCGTTAAGCAGACAGTAAATTGCAGGAGTATTAATGTAGACTAAAAGAGGGCCGCGGTCGTTCGCGCGGCTAGTTATTTTTACAGATGAGTTATTTTTAAAATAAACTTCTATGGTTCCGATTAATTCTTTAAATTCGGGGCGTTTAGAAGAAATGAGTTTTTTTTCAATTTGGGAAGTGTTAATGATAAAGCGATTATCGTCGGCGATTAAAGAAAAGTAATCCAGATAATGAATAACGTTACTAATTAAGCTAAAAGAACCGAGAGAAACGAGGGCGGTAAAAGACCGGCCGCGAAGTTCGGCGGCCAGTTTTTGATACCAAGGCATAGCGCGCCTGGAGCAGTTAACCCAAGCTTTAATTTTATTTTTTGCGAGAAGTCTCCCGATAGAGTCGTAATCCGATTTTTTTTGGAAGAGAATTTTTTCCATAAGCAAGTATTTCACTTTATTTTTTTTAAGGAGTTCTCTGATGATTTTGGCTCTGACGTTCGCGCTGGTAGAGATAATCGCCAAATCTATTTTATTTTTATTGGCGGGAAGCGTGTTTAAGAATTCAACTTGGTGTTGGCGGGTAATTTTACTTTTTTCCGGCATCGCTTCCCACCGTTCTTTGGCGGTCGCGAGATTGGCTTCATTTGGGTCAACTACTTTAATGTTGAGTGGCAAACAGACTGCTTTCAGAGCTTGTAGGTGGCGGCTGCCGATATTGCCGGCGCCGATGAGAAATACATTTTTTTTCATTGAAAATTTTCAATAAATTTATTGATTTTTTGTTTGTTTTTCAGAAGCAGTTCGGCAATAGCCAAATCCTCGGGACTGTTGATATCAACAGATCGCCAGTTAGGACAGACGACAAAGCGGGTTTTTTTCGGGAAAACAGTTTTTTCTTTCAAAAAAGTTTTAGTTCTTACGAGAAAGGTGGAGCCGATAGGAATATATCTTTTCGGCATGGATTGACGATTAGTATTTTTTTTAAGATTAGGAGTATCGAAGGATTTTTTTAGATAGCCGTTTTTGATAAAAAACGAGGCGAGTTCAGTTTCAGAAACTACAATAACGGCGTCGGTGTAAGATTTTTTGATTTCTTTCAAACAGGCGGTAATATCTTCTTCTTCCCGGAGGGGGGCGGTGGGTTGGAGAAGTATAAAATAGTCCGGGCGGTAGGATTCTTCTTTTTCCAACCAGTGGAGGGCGTGTAAGAGGACGTCTCTCATTTGGCTTTTACTTGTGGCGAGACGATGGGGACGAAGGAAGGGCGTTTCCACGCCGTAACGGCGGCCAATAGCGGCTATTTTAGAACTATCAGTAGTAAGAATAAGACGGTCAAGCAAACCTTTTTTCACAAGCGAGAGAGCTGGCAGTATGGAGTAAGCTAGTAATGGTTTTCCGGCGATAGGTCGGATGTTTTTATTGGGAATGCCGCGGCTGCCGCCGCGGGCGGCGATGATGGTTAAAATTATTTGTTTTTTACGGTCTTTTTTGATTTTTGCGCCTATTTTTGACATAATATAAAAAGTTTTTTGTTACCGACGGAAAAAATTTAGAGAGGGTAGTTGAAGTTATAAAAAATTTGATGAGAATGACGAGTTTTTAGAAATAAGTAGTAGGATTTGTTTTTTACGTACTCTTTTAAAAGTTTTAAAGCATAATTTTGAATTAGGCTTTTTTTATAGCGATAATAGTTTTTATATTCTCTGCGTTAAGATTTCCTTGAATAATTTTAAAATTTTCTTTAATAAAATTTATAACCTCTTGTCTTGCTAGTAATGATTGTTTAGTATCTAACCCTTCAGCGTTGCTCTTAATGTAATCAAAAATTAGGGATCCGTCGGGATTAAGATGATTAGTGAGATGTTTAATAACTTCAAGCGGATTGGTGAGGTGTTCTAGGACAGTGATAATAAAAATAATGTCATATTTAGAGAGAGGAGGAAATAAAGCGGGATTAATATCTATAGTTTTAATGCCGAATGGTTTGAGTTTCCATTTGGCGTAATGAAAAGTAAAGTTTGGGATGTCGGCAATGGTTAGGTTGAATTTATTAGGTTGATAATGAAAAAGAGATGTGACGATGGGAGCAAAGCCGCAGCCGTATTCAAGGATTTTCATTTTTTTCTTTAAATGTTTTTTAAAAGGCAAAAAAGAAAAAGGATTTATTCCATATTGGTAAGCGCAGGAAAAAATTTGATAAATGTTACCCGGTTTTTGCCAGTCGGCTAAAAATTGGTTTGGGTTTGTTTCATCTTCTAGCTTTAAATTTTGATAACGAGAGCGGTAAAGAGAGTGGAGGTAGAAAAAATCATGAAATTTAAGGGGGCGGCCGTTGAGTTCTTTTTGCCAGTAAAAATTAAATTCGTTAAACCAGCGGCGGATGAACCCGGTTTCGGCAAGTTTAGAAAACAAGCCAATTTTATTTAGGAACAAATGAAGATTTATTTTTATAAAAGATAGAGGTTTAAACGGATGAATTTTGAGAGAGGTTGAATTTATTTCTTTATGTTTTTCGGCAATATTTATTTCCAGTTGATCAAAAAGATTTTTCATTGATTATTGAAAGGGAAGATATAATTTTTGGAAGTAGCTTTCGGCCATTTTTTGCCAGGAGTAGTTTTGGATGTCTTTGAGGGCGTTTTTAGAAATTTTAGAGGATAATTCTGAATTATTAATAAGGTAAGAGGCTAGAGAAGCGAATTCTTCTGGACTGAAAGAGGAAGAGAGAAGGATGTTTTCTTCAGGGCGGGCAAGATCTTTTACCATACCGACGGGAGTGGAGATGAGAGGGATGCTAGTTGCCCAAGATTCAAGAAGAGCCATAGGGCCGCCTTCAACGCGGGAAGAAATAATGTATAAATCTAAAGCATGGTAGAAGTTTACAATATTATTATATTTTTTTAAATATTTGTGAGTGAAAGGAATACCAGCTTCCGAGAGGCGGTTTTTAACATAACCGCGGGCGGGACCGGTTAGAAGAATGTGGAGCGGATATTTTTTGGCTAGGATTTCTATGGTGTCGCAGAAGATATCGGGGCCTTTAATAAGTTTTGGTTCATTGCCTTCTTTCCAGCCATTACCGTCTTTTTGGAAAGAGCCGATGATTATTTTATCTAAAGGTAAACCGAGGCGTTTTTTTATTTCTGTTTTTTCTAGAGGATTTTTTAATGGTTTGAAAATTTTTAAGTCAATACCGAGAGGAATAACTTTTATTTGTTTTTCTTTGATACCTAAGTTAATTAATCCTTTTTTTGTTATAGAACAGGAAGTGTGGATGGGGATGTTTTTTTCTCTTATTTCTTTAGCAAGTCCTTTTTCTATATTTCTTCCATTGATGTGATACCAAGAAGCTATTATTTTATTAGATGGGTGTACTTTTTCTTTATGAAAAATAAAATCATGGATGGAGCCGAAGTGAATAATTTTGTTTTTTAAAAAAAGAGGAGAGGAAGAAATACTAGTTTTTATCGATGTATTTTTATTTATTTCTTTTACTATGGTTTTTATGACCCAGTTGTTTTTGTCGGAAATTAGAAAAATTTTGCCAAGGCGGAAAAAATTTAAAAAAGACTGAAAGTAAAATTGAAATTTATTTATTATTTTTTTTAAGGTGAACATTCTATTTTTTAAATAAGATTCCCCAGAATTCACCAAATTTAATGGTAAAATTTTCTATTTTCCAATCAGATTTATCTACTTCTTCTTTTAGTTCTTTTAAGGTGTATTCAATATAATGAGTAGAATCAAGAAGATAATTGTAACCGTTTTCTTTTTTATAGACAGCGAGCCAATCTCTTTCAATTAAAGGAACTCGAAGAAGAATAATGTCAGAAAGATTGGATATTTTTTTAAGAAAATCAATTCTGTTTTCTATATGTTCTAATACATTAGAAAGAATGATTTTATTAAATTTTTCTTTAAAAGGGAAAAGAGTAGCGTCAGCGGATATAAAAGACAAGTTTGGAAGTTTATATATTTCTTTAGCGATGGAAATGTTTTTTTTATTTAAATCTATACCAACAACTTTTTTAGCGATTAGAGCGGCTTTAAAAGAAAGGTAGCCGGTGTGGCAGCCGATATCTAAAACAGAGTCTTCCGGTTTAATATGGCTAAGAAAAAAGTTTTCGTACTTTAGTATGGCACGTTTAGGGTGTTCGCCTTTGTTTAATTTTTTTGCCAAACTGGATATTTTTTTATAGCTTAAATTATGAAGATTAATAAAAAAACGTAATTTAAACGAGTTTGTAAAATTATTATCAAAAGGGCGACGAGAGACTGTTTTTAAAAAAGAAAAGAAACCAAATTTTTTTATATGGGAAATAATTTTTTTAATAAAGTTTTTCATTTTTTGTAAAATTAAGCAGTTTTTAAAAAAAGGAAAGAATAATTGATATTGCTTTTATAAATAATATAATAAGAATATGTTTTTGAAAAAGGAAAAAAAGAAGCAAAAGTTAGTTACTTTTTATCATGATATTGAGCAAAATATAGATAGCAAAGCTGATGTTTCTTTATGTAGAGAAGCAATAATTAGATTTATTGAGCTTGAGAAGAAGTATAGAGTTGCGGCTACTTATAATGTAGTAGGAAAGATATTTAAGGAGCAGAGCGATTTAATTCAGATGATTCGCGAGGCCGGGCAGGAGGTAGCTTTTCATTCTTATAATCATCAGAGTGATTGGAACTCAAATTATTACGTAAGTGAAGTTAAAGCTTGCCGTGAAGCGGCGGATTGGCCGGTGGGATATCGCTCACCACGTTCACGTTTTGATAATAGCACTCTTAGCCAACTTTTTGAAAGAGGGTTTTTATGGAGCGCAGAAAGTGATATAGCGAAAGAGCCGTATTTTATATATAAAGGGTTAGTTAGGATGCCAATAGCGCTTGATGATTGGCCAATTTATATGGGAAAGTTGAATATTGATAAATGGTTAAGTTTTTTTTCTAAAATTTTAGATGAGAGACGTTATATAGCGGTAGGATTTCATGATAGTGTGGCTAGTTTTGATTTAGAGAAAATGTTAGGAGTTTACGAGGCGGCGATAAAGGAGGTAAAGAAAAAAGGGGCTTTTTTTCTTTCTTTTAGTGAAGGAGCAGACCTTTTTAGAAGAGCGGCGGTAGAAAAGTATTATAACAAGGCGGCTAAAGAGTGGAATAAAGATACGCAAAGACTTTATAGAACAAAACGTTTTAGGGAAATTATTAAGGAGGAGGCGCAAAAAATAGAAAGGCCAATTATTGTTGATTTAGGGTCGGCAGGAGGAATTTTAACTTCTCCTTTAAAAAAAATTGCTTCTAAAATTTATTTGGTTGATAATGCTTCGGGAATGGTTAGCGGTATTGATAGTGATGGGATACTAGAACCAAAAGTGGGGGATGCTACGACGAGTGGTTTACCAGATAAGTCGGTTGATGTAGTAGTGGCAGCAAGAATTGTGGAGTATCTTTTTAATCCGGATGATTTAGCTTTTGAGATTAGGCGTATTGCTAAACCCGGAGCTGTTTTTATAGTTACTTTTCCAGTTTTAAGGGAGGGGAAAAAAGAGACTAACGAGGGAAATCCACCGAACAGAGTAAGGCATTATTTTAGTTTAGAGGAGGTAAAAAGATGGGCAGAAAAAATTGGCCCGGGACGGTTATTTGGAGTGCAATACAAGAAGATGGAGCCGGTTAATATAGAGGAAGAAGAGCAATATCGGAAAATGGAAGAGAACCCTGATAGTGGGACAATACCAATAAATTGGGTTTTTGTGGGAAAAGTAGGAGAGGGAGGAGAGGGGCTTTGCTTATCGCGTAGGAAATTGCCACTTTCTTTAGCTAATTTTGTTTTACCGAGTGAATGGATAGCTGGATTAAAGAGTAAAATATCAGTTTTTAAAAAATATATTCCGAAGCCGGTTAAAAATTTATTACGGCCAGTTGTAAATTTTATTTTAGGGAGATAATAGAAAAATTTTAGAAGGTTTTTTGATTTATATTAGAGTGGATAATAAGAGCATAAAAAGAGGGTTGGTTTAGATTTTTTAAATTGATATCTTCGGTAATTTTTTCCTTAAGAAGGTTGATATATTTTTTTGTATCAGATAAGCGGAGGTCGGACAAGCCTTTGTTTTTTTGTTTAGTTATAAAGTTGTAGTGCAGGAGGTTGCAGGCGGAGCCGCCGAGGAAAAATAGTTTTTTTGTTGAATTTGGGAAAAGGCGGGTAATTTTTGAGATAGTGCGAGGAGTATATTGACGAATACCATGGAAGCGGTAAAGATGGAGGCAGGCGGCAGAAGGGAAGAGGTGGATTTGAAAAATAGGGCGATTAGTGTTTATAATAAATTTCCTTATTTGTTTGAAATATAACAGGTCCTTAGAAAAGTGTTCAATAGCCGATTGACTGATAAAAAGATTGGTTTTTTTAGGGATACAGGAAAGAATATTTGCACTATCGGAGCAGAAAAAGTGAAAATTGAAAAAATTTTTTTCTAAATTTTTCCAGTTAGAGTTTTCTTTAAAGTCGGTTCCAGTATAAGAGGAGATTGTGGTGTTAGCTTTTTCTATAAGAAATTTGCCATAATTTCCGGAGCCGCAGCCAGTGTCAAAGACATTAATTTCGCCGAGTTCTGCTTTAATTTTTTTCCAAGGGAGAGAGAACCAGAAAAGGTTAGAAAGAGCGCGGGAGGGGGAGCTGGTCGGTTCTATTTCCGGCCAAAATTTTTCTAAAGTTTGGCTGTCTAAAAGAAATTTTTTTATTTTTAATTCTTTATCTAAAAAACTATTAGGAAAGGAATTATTTAATAGATTAGAGAGTTTATAGGCGCGCATTTGCCATTTAGAAAGGCCGTGGTCGGCGTTAATGTTAAAAAAAGAAGTGGAAAGTTTAAAGTTCATAAAGTTAAAAAAAGGATAGATTTAGTTTTTTGTTAGATTTTGGTAGATAGAGAGTTCTTTTTGGATTTGGGTTTTAAGAGAAAAATTTTTTAAGATAAACTCACGGGCGTTCTCGCCAAGAGTTTTTTGAAATTCTAGATTGTTTATGAGTTTTAGGATATTTTCTCTTAAACTGGCCGAAGAAGTTTCGGCGAGGAGGCCATTTTTTCCATTTTGGATAACTTCGCGGGAGCCGGGGACGTTTGTGGCAATACAGGCAAGATTGCAAGACATTGCTTCAAGAAGAGTTTTTGGCATACCTTCATAAAGAGAGGGAAGAATAAAAATACGGTAGCGGTTTAAGATTTCCGGAAGTTTGAAATTAGGTATGGTACCAAAAAAATTAACGGAAACTTTTTCGCTTTCAGCTAGTTTTTTTAATTCTTCTTTTTGTTTTCCTTCCCCGATTAAATCAAGAGAAAGATTTAGGCCAGATAGCGCTTTTATAAGAGAGGGGAGATTTTTTTGAGAGGAGAGACGACCGACAAAAATAAGGCGATTTTCTAATTTAGTAATTTTTAAATTAGGCCGGAAAATGTCAGTGTCAATATAATTAGCAATTACAGAGATTTTATTTTTGGGGATTTTATATTCTTCTATTAAATATTTTTTATCTGCAAGAGAAGTGACTAGGGAGTGGTTTGCAAATCGATAAGCTATTTTTTCCAGACGTTTTATTTTTGAGAGATTTTTATTTTCTTTGGCGTCAAAAAGTGATTGAGTATAGCCGGTGCGGATAATGAGTTTAGCAAAGGGATTTAAAAATTTAGCGATGATAGCAGTTTTTGCGCCGTGCATTTGGTTAGTTTTCAAGAAATGAGAGCGAAAAATTGTTGGGAGATGAAGAAGGGGGGCGAGATATTGATACCAGCGGGAAGGAATAAATTTTGGTTTAATGATTACTTTAATATTGGATGTAAGTTTATCTTTATACTTATAGTCTTTAGAATTGCCATAGGTGAATATAAAAATTTGGCTGAAATGTTCAGCCAAAAAAATATAAGGAGAGATTTCTCTTTCAAGTATATTAGCTTGATCCCATTTGACTAGAGATGTGCTAAAGGTCATAAAAAAGGATAAGTTACGTTTTTGAATGGACATTTATCTCTTTAATATTTTTTAATTCTATCTCGAAGTTAATAGGGAAACAATTGGGAAAATTAGCAGTTAGTTTAGTGCTGAGATTTTCTGGATGTGGGGTAATAAAGATAAAGCATCCCCCACCACCGGCACCACAGAGTTTGCCACCTAGGGCTCCTTGACATAAAGCAAACTGGTAGATGTTGTCGAGATATGAGTTGGAAGTGGAAGAGGCAAGAATTTTTTGAGCGGTCCAGTTGATGTTCATTATGGAGGCGCAGCTTGGGATGTCATTTTTCTTTAAGTGTAACCAAAAGTTTTGTCCGCAGGAACTGATAGTATTGAGAGCTTGTAAATATTTATAATTTCCAGTGTTAAAATTAAAGTAGACTTCTTCTACAACAACTTGAGCATTTCGTGATTGTCCAGAATAGATAAGAAGTAAATGCTGGCGAAGATTTTTAGTGATGCGGATGGAGGTAAGCGAGTTGATGGTTTTAGAATATGTTTTACCGAACTCTATTAAGTTGATTCCGCCGTGAATGATAGTGTGCATGTCTTGGCGGCCAATAGCCCAACTTAAATTTTTATTTTCATAACGGAAGAGATCTTCGGTAATATCAGTTAGATTTCGAGAGGCGAGATAGCTTTCTCCGCCGGAGAACTGGATAAGCTCTAAGGCTTTGGCGGCAGTAGAGGTAGAAAGGCCAACTCCGCGAGTATAACTGGCAAAGTGTAGATCAGAGCCAGTTAGAGTAATGTGAGGTTTTATAGCACAGTTAGACACAAACCCAGGTTTTTTTATGTCTTTTATGAGAAATGGAATATCTGACCAGCCACCGGAAAAATCAATTCGAGTGGGTGCACGGAGAGTTTGTGTGTAAATCTTGGAGGTTTGGCTTGTGGGAAGGATGCGGGTATGGTTTAGAATTTTAAATTCTTCACGTTGAGGGACAGTTGTTTTCATAGTAATTTCTCCTTATTTTGTTTTTTATTTACTGAAAACAATAATAATACGTAAAAAATGAGTCTGTCAAATATACAAAAAATAAAATAATTTGATTACTGGTCTTTTTGATTATTTTAGTCTGTATTATTTTTTAAAAGGTCGTAAGTGTGGTATGATAAAATTATGGAGCCTTTAGTTAGTTTTCATGTGAATTCATATAATCGATTGCCATTACTGAGAAATTTAATGCGTTCTTTTGAATTGTGTAATGAATATAGAAATATTGAGTGGATTTTTGTGGATTTTGGTTCTATTGATGGTTCTAGAAATTTTATTGTTAATTATGCTAAAAGAGCTTCTTTTCCGGTTAGGATGATATTTAGTAGTGAAGATGATCATTTTAATAAAATAAGGAAAAGAGGTTTGTTAGTAAACAATCACTGGAAAAAGTTGAGGGCTATTCTTGGATTGTACCGTAATAAAGCTAAAGAATTATCTAAAGGAGAGTTTATCTTTGATTTAGCTGACGACCAGCAATTTATTAGAAAAGGGCATTGGATGAAAGAGATTTTTGAGGTGTTTGAGCACAGGAAATTAAAAGTTAATAAAAATGACATAGCATCTTTAGTACCATTTGCTTATTACAGATGGAGGTTAGATAAGCCAAATAATAAACGTTTTCCGGTAGAGAAGGCTAGTTCTACATCTTACTATGTAGCAAAGTATAAACCTTATGTGGATTATAGTGTTATGAGGAAGGAAATTTTTAATAAAGTTGGTAAATTTATCACGCCATTAGATTTTTTAGGTGATTCTGAAAGAAAAAAAATGTGGCAGGAAGAAAATGAAGCAATTGATCCATGGACTGATTATGAAAATCGTTGTAATAATTTTGGATTAGTAAGGGTGTTTTTAAAATATCCTATTTTTATGCTTTTTCCTAATGTTTTACCTAGTTATTTAAATTTTTCAATCGATGATGTGATTTGTAAAATATGGACTTTAGAAGAGATGAAAAATAAATTTAGTGGTTTAGATAGACCTGTTTCTAGTGAGGAATTAGATAATAACTATTTATATCCAGAATTTTCTTATGATAAAAAAAGTTCATTTTTAAATAAATTGTACGAAGGTATTTTAAGAGTAAAATCGTGGATATAGTTGTACCAGATAACGAACGTTTTAATTACGATAGTGAAGATGGTCAATAATGGAATAGAATATTTTTTTAATCAAGTTGTAAATGGTAGGAAGGCGGAGGTAAATTAAATTAGTACCGGGAATCATATTACGAAATTGATAAATAGTTTTAGGGTCAATGATATTACCGCCATATTTTTTAAAAATTTGTTTTCTTTCTTTAAAAAATTCGTTTTGCTTTGAAGATGTTTTAGAATTAGGCCAAAGACGAAAGGTGGCAAGAGTTTCAGGAAAATAGTAACTGTGACCGACTTTAAGTATACGAAGCCAAAAATCATAATCAAAAGCATAATGCATATTCTGATCTAGAAAGCCGACTTTAGTTATTATGTTTTTAGTAAAAAAGGCGGCAGGTTGAAAGATATCGTGGCCACGTTTTAAAAATTGCTGAAAATTACCGGGGCGGGCTTTGAGTATTTTTTTATTACCATTAAATTGGTTTAAAAGGTAGCCATCACCGTAAAAAAGGCTGTAGTTGGGATGGTTAATAAACTCTTTAAAAACTTTTGAAAGAGCGTTTGGTTCAAGATAGTCATCAGAGTTGAGCCAGGAAATAAGATTGCCGGTAGCGATTTTAAGACCTTGATTAATAGCGTCGGTTTGTCCGCGATCTTTTTTTGACCACCAGCGATATTTTATTCCAAGGCATTTAGTGGGATAACTGTTATTTTTAATAAGTTGATCATATTTTTTTATAATAGAAACACTTTGATCAGTGGAACCGCCATCAGCAATGATGTAATCAATATAAAAATTACCAACTTGAGAGAGAACGCTTTGGATGGTTTCTTCTATATATAGTCCTTGATTATAAGAGGGAGTAATAATAGTGATAGTTTTATTCATAATTTATAGCTTCAAGATTTAGACTAATAGAATATTTTTTTTCTTTTATGGTTATAAATTTTGATGACCAGTCATTGAAAGTGTGGTGGGAAGCTACTTTTGGATCCCATTCTTTAATCTCTTTAAAACCCGCTTCTTTTAAAAGGGAAGATAGGTGTTCTTTGTTAAAAGTGTTTTTATGAAAATTAAATTCATAATCTTGTCCGCCCATTAATGGTTCTAATATTGATCTTATGGAGTTTTTTTCAGATTGGTAAATTTGTATTATTTTATCAAAATCAGGAACGGAAAGGCGAAGAAGACCGTTGGGTTTTAAGACTCTCCTCCATTCTTTTAAAACTTTATTAATTTCTAGATGGCTTATATGTTCAAGAATGTGAGAAGCGTAAATTATATCGGCAAAATTGTTTGGGAAATTAGGGAGACTGATAACATTTTGGATAAAGTGAATATGAGGGAGGGGAATGAGGTCGACATTTATCCACCCGGGAGTATTTTTTTCTCCGCAACCGAGATGAATCAATACTTTCCCATCTTTATTTTTAGGAATTTCAGGAGAAAAAAAGAGACGTTTTATTTTTTTATATGTTAAGGAAATCTTAAAATAATAAAGGAGAATTATTTTTTTAAAAGAGGGTGGGAGGAGTTTTTTTAGTTTTAATGTAAAATTTATCATGTGTTATTAAGCGTGAAAGGAAGTAAAGAAGTTTTTGTTTTAAGTTTTAATAGTGGGTTTTATTTTAAATTTAATGGAAGAGCAATGACATTGATAGTTTTTTTATCAGGGATGGAGTTTATTAAAGCTGATCTATTAGAAAAGGGTTTGAGGTTTGATTCATTGCAGACTTGGTAGTTTTCTTTTAAAAGTAGGTCAACTAAATCTTCCGGGTAGTCACCTTGCTCTTTTAGGGTATACCGACCGATTTCTAGGATAATTATCGGGTGGCTGGTTTTTATGGTTTTTAGAGTGCCTTTTAAAATTTTTAGTTCAAAGCCGTCAACGTCAAGTTTGATTAGATTTATTTTTCCAACTTTATTTTTTTCTAAGTATTCATCTAGAGTAATAAAGTCCGATTTATCTTCCATTATTTTTCCTTTATGAATAGGATGAAGTTTTTTGCTATTGGTATTTATTGGCCAGCTACAGGAAAAATTTACAGAGACATTATTTTCTTTTTTATTAGAAAGAGCTTTTTGTTCTAAGATAATGTTTTTAAATTTATTGAGACTGACATTTTCTTTTAGTTTTTTAAAAGCCCAGGACATTGGTTCGAAAGCAAAAACTTTTCCATTCGGTCCGACTATTTTTGCGAAGCGTAAGGTGTGACAACCGGAATTGGCGCCAATATCTATAATGGTAAAGCCAGGTTTTGAGAGTAATTCAATAGCTTTGGTTGTTTCAGGTTCAAAACAGCCGTTTTTGTATATTTCATAATCAATAAACTCTCTTAAATCCAGCTTATAAATTATTCCATCTATTTTTTTTATAACGGTGCGGCTTCTAAGAATTATTTTTATTTTTTCAAGAATTTTTCTGATAATTTTTTTTGAAGAGGATGGGATGAGTTTTTTTAGTTTTGAGAGTAAGAATGACATTGTTTTTATTTAAGTAGAATATCAAAAATTAGAAAGAGAGGGAAGTTTTGATTTGGGTTAGTTTTTATTGTATAGTTCGGATAATGGAAATGAAAAAAATAGAATTGTTTTATAAGTGGGCAATAAGGGTTTTGATTTTAGCTATTCCGTTATTGACACTTTATGTTTCCAGGCCGACTTATTTTCCGTACATAACGGGGAGAAATTTTATATTCAGAATTTTAGTGGAACTGGCTTTGGTTTTGTGGGTTGGGCTTGCGGTTTTGAATAAGGAGTTTAGGCCGAAGATGCGCGGAATGCAGATAGCGGTTTTGGTGTTGCTTGCAGTTACTCTACTAGCTGATATTTTTGGGGTAAATCCGAAGCTTTCTTTCTGGTCTCGGTTTGAAAGGATGGACGGTTTCCTTAATCTAATACATCTCGCAGCTTATTTCTTTATTCTAGCGTCTGTTTTTAAAAAAGAGGAGTGGTTCTGGTTTTTTAATATTTTTACCGGAGTGGCGCTTACGGAATCAATATATTCTTTTTGGCAAAAATTAGGAAGACTACCAAGCATACAAGGAGGGTTTAGAGTGGAGGGGACTATAGGGAATCCGGCGTATCTTGCGGCACTTTTAGTACTGGCAATATTTTTTGTTTTTTTACTTTTTATTTGGCGAGAAAAGGAAAAATTTTATGAGTATGGGCCGGCAGTAGGAGCGGCGCTTGGTATTTTTATGTTGCAGTTAGAGAAAATAATACATAGATCAAGTATGTCGGCGGCGGTGATTTCTTCAGTAAATGAAATAACGCTAGTGCTTTTTATTTTCGGTTTAACGTTTGCTTTTCTTAAAGATTTTTACCGCTATATTTATTTGTTTTTGGCGGCGATTTTTGTGTGGGTGGTTTATCTTTCAGCGACAAGGGGAGCGGTTTTGGCTTTAATCGGGGCGGCGATTATTTTTTCTATCGGATATTTGTTTTTTTCCGGAAAGGAAAGAAAAGATGAGAGAATAAAAAGGAGGATAGCTCTTTTGGTTTTAGTTTTGACGGCGGCGGTGTGCGCTTCGGTGTTTTTACTAAAAGATGCAAGTTTTATTAAGGGAAACGAAACTTTAAACAGGCTTACTTCCATATCTTTATCGGATAGAACGACGCAAGCGAGGTTTGTTGTTTGGGAAATGGCTTGGCGGGGAGTGATGGAAAAACCTGTTTTGGGGTGGGGACAGGAAAATTTTATAAATGTTTTTAATAAGTATTATGATCCGAGATTATATAATCAAGAGCAGTGGTTTGACCGGGCGCATAATGTGATAATGGATTGGCTTGTGACGACGGGATTTTTGGGATTGTTTTCTTGTTTAGCTTTGTTTGTTTTAGCTTTGTCTCTAATTTATAAAAAGCTTTTGAAAAGCGAGAAAGAAAAAGACAGAAACGAGGGGCTGATTTTAGGGACGGCGCTTTTAGCTTATTTTGGGCAAAATCTTTTTGTTTTTGACAACTATGCTACTTATATCGGTTTTTTTGCTTTACTAGCTTATGTGTATTTTAGGTGTTTTAGGAGTGAGGTTGGAATTGGTAAAAATGAAAGTATTCATCGCGGTTCTGAAACAAAGGATGTTTTTTCTGTGTTGATAGTTGTTTTTGGTTTAGCGGTTTTTGGGTGGGTTTTGTGGGTGGTAAATATTAAACCTCTTATTCAAGCAAGAAAAATAGTGGCGTCGCTTGAGTTAATGCAGGAGAGGAGAGCGGTAGATGCGGCAGTGCTTACTTCTTTTCGGGAAGCGATTAATGTGGGTACTGCTTATGATGGTGAAGTAAGAGAACAGATGGGTAAAGTAGTACTTGAAGTTTTAGATACGACTAATGGGAGGAAAATCCCGAAGGCAGATCGGGAAAATTTTGTGAGAGCTACTGTAGAGGAAATGGAAAAGGAGATAGCGGCAAATCCTAATAATGTTAGAGACAGACTTTTTCTTGCCACTATTTATGATAATTTTTCAGAAATTGATTCTTCTTTTTTGGATAAGGCGCTTAATCAGTTAAAGGAAGCGGTAAAATTAAGTCCGAGGAAGCACCAAATTTATTTTGCTTTAGCAGAAAATGCGATGAAAAGAAAGGATTTAAATAAGGCTTTTCTTATTTTAGAGCAAGCTTACGAGTTGGAGCCGAATTTTAGCGATGCGAGAGCTAACCTGGCTTATGTGGCGGCTATTTTAGGGAAGGACGAGAAGGTAAAAGAGATGCTAAATAATAAAGTAAAAAATGTCGGTTTTTTTAAAGTGGGAGATGTGTATGTGACAAACAGAAATTTTAAAGGAGCGGAATTTGTGTATGAGAAGGCGATAGAAGTTTATCCGGGCGGGGCAGAGAATTATGGAAGATTAGCAGGAGTTTATGCGGCTTTGGGTAAGTTTTCAGAAGCGGAAAAGATGGCAAAGAAAGCAGTGAAAATTGATCCGGTTAGTTATAAGGATAAGGTAAATGAGTTTTTGAGGAATTTGGAAAAAATGAAATAAGGAGGAGGAGGAAATATTCAAGAGTTTTTTGAGTAAAAAATAAAAAAGACATTTCTCAAAAAACGCTACAAAATTTAAAAATTATAAAAATTTTAATCGCGAAAACTTAACGCGGTACCCGTTTGCCTTTTTGCCTCTAAAATCGGCAAAAAGTTTTCCGACCGCTATTTTCACTCTAAAATTTTTAATTTTTTTGAAATTTAACCGCTAAAATTTTCAAAATATATTTTTTATTTTTTAAAGAAGATTCTGGATGTTTTTTGGGGGAGTGGTTGGTGATAAGGTAGTTGCCTCTGGGCAACTTTGTTTTTTTATATGAGAAAAAATAATGATTATATCGGCTTATTATTTTAAAAACCGCGGTCAATTTTTTCCAGCGAAAAATTGCCGCTTGCGCTCGGGCAAGCTGTTCTAATAAGGAACCAAGCCAGCTTGCCCTCCGCGACATTTTTAAAACAATAAGCCGGTAAAATTCTTGAGTATTTTTAGATAGAGAAGTTGATATTAATGTAGTTGCCTAGCGGCAACTTTGTTTATTTTCCTATTATCAGACGATTGTCGGATAATAGGAAAAATGGATAATTAGAAAAGTAATGAATTCTTTCTGTTTTTTTATGCTTTTTTATAGACGGAGAATTTTCGTAAAATTAGAAATTCAGGAGATTTTCTTTTAGGGAAAAAAGGAGGAAAAAATAGAGAGCGGCGGAGGCAGGAATGATGATGAGGATATTTAAGTTGAGAGAAAACAGAAGGAGAGTGAAGAGAGACATAACTAAAGAAGAAAAAATTATTTTTTTAAGATAAGGGAAAAGAAGAAGACCGGTGGCTTTCTTCATTTTTATTTTGAGAAAAGCGGTGATAATAAGTTGATTTATTAAAGTAGCTAAGGCGCAACCAGCAATACCGAAATAAGGAATGAGAGCAAAATCAAGAATGATATTTCCAAGCATACCAGCTAAGGAGTAAGAAATAAGAGATTTTTCCAGACCGGCGGCAAAGGCGGCGTTGCCTAAAATAATAGAGGGAGAAACAAGAACGAAAGTGGCGGCGAGGAGTTTAAAGCTTAGGGCGGCGGCGGCGTATTCTTGTCCGTAGAGAAGATTAATAATATTGCTTCCGAGAATTATTCCACCGAGTGATATAGGAAGAGAAAAGAGAATAACTAAAGAAGAAGCCTTAGCGGTGATTTCTTTAAATTTTTCTTTTTGAGTTTTTGCTAAGCGGGACATAAGAGGAAAGAAGCTGGCGGCGATGAGTGAGGGAACGAGATAAAGGAGCTGAATTGGTTTTTGCGCGGCGGAATAGATGCCAGTTTCTCTAGCGCTACTAAACCACCAGAGGATGACGATATCGGAGTTAATCATAACGGCGCCCATAACGGCAGTGAGGCAAAAAGGCAGGGAGGCCCGCAGAATGTGTTTTATTTCTTTTAGAGAAATATTTTTAGAAAAGTAAGTAAAGCGTTCCCGGAGGCGGAATATTAAAAAGAGGGCGCCGATAGAATTTCCGAGAGCGTAACCGGAGGCAAGATAAAAACTTGTGGGATTAAGCGCCATAGCAGTGAAGCCAAATATAACTATAAAGACATTACTTAAGATATTAGCAAAAGATTCAAACTCCATTCTTTCGCGAGCTCTGGCTAAAGAGGAGCCGAAGTCGCGGATGGAGTCAAAAGTAAAAATAATAAGAGAAACAAGAATGAGCCATTTTACTTCTTCGGTTTTTGAGATAAAAGGGGAAATGATGGCGGTTAAAAAAATAAAAAAAATCAGGGCGGAAAATTTTATAGTGGAGGCTAGAGGAATAAGTCCTTTAACATTATTTTCAAGGCAGGAAGCTTCTTTAGTGATAAAGGCGTTTATGCCGAGATCGGCAAAAATGGAAAGAAAGGCGGCAATGGAGAGGGCGTAAGAAAAAGCACCCCAGCTTTCGGCCCCGAGGAGGCGGGCGGCGTAAATTAGAAGAAGTGCCCGAAGGAGGCGGCCGATGGTTTGGCCGGAGAAGAGCCAAAAAATATTTTTAATAATCGTTTGACGAGGAGAAGAATTATTGAGTAATATTTTTTTTAGGTCCATTTAGAGAGTGGTAAGTTGAAAAAGAATTAGAGAAGAAAATGTAATTTATTCTGGATTAGCAAAAACAGTTTTAAGGGTTTTTAAAATAATACTTAAATCAAGCGCGAAGGAGCGGTTTTTGATATAAAAAAGTTCATACTGAAGTTTTTCGTAGGCGTCTTCAACGGAAGAGCCATAGCGATAATTAACTTGCGCCCAACCGGTAACTCCGGGTTTTATTAGGTGCCTTGTTTCATAATAAGGAATGAGTTCTTTTAATTCTTTGATAAATTCTAGGCGTTCTGGACGCGGACCGACAAAGGAGAGATTTCCTTTTAAAATATTAAGAAGTTGGGGAAGTTCGTCTAAGTGGGTTTTTCTTAAGATGGCGCCAATTTTTGTGAGGCGCGGGTCTTTTGGCAGTGCCCAGCGTGCTTGGCCGTCGGCTTCGGCGTCAACTTTCATAGAGCGGAATTTATAAAGAATAAATTCTTTTTCATTTTTTCCGATTCTTTTTTGGCTATAGATAGATGGCCCGCGAGAGAAAATTTTAAGGAAAATAATTATGAGCAGATAAAGAGGGAGGAGAAAAATAAGCAGAAGAAGAGCAAGGGAAAAATCATAAAATCTTTTTGTAATTTCAAAGACTGTTCGGCGGCGGGTAAGATTTTCTAAAAACCAAGTTTCTTTTATTTCGGACAGAGGAACTTTTTGGAAAATAATTTCATAGAATTCAGAGACACTTTTTACTTCAAGGTTAAGATTCAGTCTTTTATAAATTGATTTAACAAAAGAGAGATCTTTTTTTATATTTTCTGGAATGATAATAAGATGGATTTTTTGTTCGGAGAGATTTTTTTCTAAATTTTCCAGATGTTTTTTAAGATTGTTATCCTCCAGTCGTATTTTTAAGCGGTAGCCAAATTGGGGATTTTCGCGGATAAATTCTTCTATTTCTTTTGCTGATTGACTTTCGCCGATTAAAATAATATTTTCGGAGGCGTGGCGGTTGATTAAGAGATTGAAAATTTCGCGCCAGATTATTTCTAAAGAGAAAAAGACAGCGATGAAGATAAATAAGTTTGTTTTTGGAGTAATACCAAGAAGAGGAAAGAAATAAAAAATAAAGACGGAGACGAGGGTGCTGATAAGAGCGGTGCCAGCAAGATTGGTTAAAAAGTTAATATTGTTTTTTAGGATTTTGTATTCATAGAGACTGCTTGCGTAAAAAGCAATAAGCCAGATGGGGAGGATAATAGAGAAGGGAATAAAGTGGAGAGAAAAGTTGCGGTTAAAATTTTCAGGAAATCTGAAATAAATCAAAATAGAGAGACTGCCGAAAAAAAGGGCAATATCGCCTAGAAGAAGAATTATTTTTTTAGCTTTTAGAGAGATGCTCATACTGGAAGTTAAAAAGTTTATAAAGTTAATAAGGTAAACAGGGATTTTTTTAGAAAGCACATTAGGAGACGAACCTATAAATAGAATACAATAAAAAGTCGATTATTTTTCAGTATAATGTATAATATCCTAATGAAAAAGGGAAATTTGTTTTGGGTAGGTTTAGCTTTAGGGTTGTGGGTTTTTTTGTCGCCGTGGATTTTAGGGTTTTACGGATTGGATTTGCCGAGGTGGAGCAATGTGTTTGCCGGCGCGGGAGTTTTTTTTATTTTTTTATGGGAGAGATATGGGGAAGAAAAGTAAAAAAGTTTATAAAGTTTTAAAAATATGTTATATGATTTGGCGATAATTGGCGGGGGGCCGGCGGGAACGGCGGCTGGAGTTTACGCCGCCAGAAAAAATTTAAAAACAGTTTTTATTACGGAAAGTTTTGGCGGGCAGTCTGTTGTTTCTGATGAGATTCAAAATTGGGTGGGAGATGTCTCTGTTTCTGGAGTGGAGTTGGCTAAGAGATTTGAAAAGCATTTAAGGGCGCAGGAGGGAATTGAGATTATCTTTTCGGATAAAGCGGTAAAGTTAGAAAAAATGGAGAATGGAGAAGAGGTGAGTTTTAAGATAACAACAGAGAAAGGAAAAAAATTTGAAACGAAAGCAGTATTTTTAGCAATGGGAGCAAAGAGGAGAAAACTAAACGTGCCGGGAGAGGAAGAGTTCTCCGGAAAAGGAGTAGCTTATTGCGCGACTTGCGACGCGCCGCTTTTTCGGGGAAAATCAGTGGCGGTTGTTGGCGGGGGAAACGCAGGTTTGGAGGCGGCTTTTGATTTATTATCTTACGCGGAAAAAATTTATGTTTTAGAGTATACGGATGTTTTAAGAGGAGACGAGGTTACAAAAAAGAAACTTCAAGAAAGCGGGAAGACGGAGTTTTTAATGATGGCGGAGATTTTAAAAATAGAAGGAGAAAAATTGGTGTCAGGGTTGAAATACAAGGATAGGAAAACTGGTGAAGAAAAAGGATTTTCAGCGCAAGGAGTTTTTGTGGAAATTGGTTCAATGCCGAATTCTGATTTGGTTAAAGATTTAGTAAAGCTGAATGAGCGGGGAGAAATAATAGTGGATCATAAAACGCAAGCAGCTTCTTGTTTAGGGATATGGGCGGCGGGGGATGTTTCCGATGTTTTGTATAAGCAAAATAATATTTCAGCGGGGGATGCAGTTAAGGCAGTGCTAAATATTCAAGAGTTTTTAAACAAATAAGAAAAATAATGATTATATCGGCTTATTATTTTAAAAACCGCGGTCAATTTTTTCCAGCGAAAAATTGCCGCTTGCGCTCGGGCAAGCTGTTCTAATAAGGAACCAAGCCAGCTTGCCCTCC
>Ga0208375_1000375_pt1 | contig 66929 bp, 45 predicted proteins | sample RifOxyD1_FD_184038 | JGI IMG/M metagenome (GOLD analysis project Ga0208375, IMG submission 184038) | Soil microbial communities from Rifle, Colorado - Rifle Oxygen_injection D1 (SPAdes) | ecosystem: Environmental > Terrestrial > Deep subsurface > Rock core/Sediment | place: Rifle, Colorado... | reverse complement strand
ACATCGCCATTTTTACAGGCGATTTGTAAATCTTTATATGAATTAATCGACATTTTATTTTTTTTAATTTTATTTTTTTTTGATTCTACTTTTTAAAATTTTATTTTTTTTAATTTTATTTTTTTTTGATTCTACTTTTTAAAATTTTATTTTTTTAAATTTTATTTTTTTTTGATTCTACTTTTTAAATTTTTCAATTTTTAAAACTAGACTATAAATTTAAATGTTTAGTTAGGATTATTTTTTAAAGTAAAATTTAAAAAAATAAAATTTTAAAGTAAAAAATTAAAGATTAAATAATTTTTGTTTTAATTTTAATTTTGTTTTAATGAAACACTATAGACGCAATCAATAACGCGGTGAATTCCGTTAAAGACGCAATTTGGCACGAGGTCTCCATACGTTATATTTGCGGACATCAATGAATCGATATCAGATAATAATGCTTCGCCACGTAATACGATTCCCTTATTAATTAATTGTTTAGAATTTGCGTGTATTTGCTGCCGAGTACGTAACGGTATTGGTGCATTATAAAATGTCGAAATAAATAATATGAGATCCGTATATAGTGTTACATCTCGCCATGATGGACGCGTCATAACACGCGCCTCTTTAACCATATAATCAAATGGATCTAATTGAAATAAGATAACAAAGTAATTCGATTGTTCTGGAAGTTGTGTATTCGGAAAATGATGTAGTAGTTGTTTATAATCGATTACGTTAACAATATCGTAACCGAGAAACTCGTTTAATGTTGTCGTAATTTCATCTTCAGCATTTTCGCCGTTATATTTATCGAATTCTGATTGAATACTTGAAACAATTTCTTTACCTTTTTTTTCCCTTTGTTCTCTTTTTATTTTTTCTTCGTTTATTTTTTCTTCGTTTATTTTTTCTTCGTTTATTTTTTCTTCGTTTATTTTTTCTTCGTTTATTTTTTCTTCGTTTATTTTTTCTTCGTTTATTTTTTCTTCATCCATTTTTTGAAATGTTATTTTTAGACTTTATGTTTCTTTTTATTTTATTTTTATTTTTATTTTATTTTTTTGAAATGTTATTTTTAGACTTTATGTTTCTTTTTATTTTTTTTATTTCTATTATTTCTATTTTTTTTTAAAATAGAAATATTTCAATTTTGCTTAAGATTTGTCACCTTCAAATTCGAAAATTTGTCGATGTTTTCCTTTATTTTGTTTACCTTTAACATATTGCGATATCGGTACGCCGTTAATTGACGCTTCTGGTTCGAGTTGTTTAATGCTTGTTTTAATCGGTAACGGACCCGCTTCTAATTGTGATGTTAATGCGCTTTTTGCCTTATCCGCTGTTACTCCGGGCGTATCAGCTTGCGAATAAAATCGCGTTTTTTCCACGCTTCGCCCTCCATTGCGGAATGTAACTACATCGACATTAATTGCGTCACTTGGAGTGTCGTCATATTCTTCGCCTGGCTTTGCACTCATATCTTCCGCACCGGAGTTTAAGATATTTGACTGATTTTTCTTATACTCGAGAAGACCGGGATCATCCGGTCCGACGTTTTTGATATTCTTTCGCTTTTCCTTTTTCACACGTTTTCGCATAAGATCTGCACCAAGCTTTTTATCTTCCTCGATTTGTTTTAACATATTTTCAATAATTGCGGTATTTTTGTTGTAGAAATCGATCCGTTCGCGATTTTGTGCGTATGAACCCATAATGCTCCATTTTCCGCAATACAAAATGTATAAATCCGTAATCAAATCGTTACGGAATTTATTTTTAAACGCATTTGCTTCATCCTCTGACGCAAACGATCCAAATGGCGCAACAGCGAATTCGATATCGGGTTTAACGCCATGAATGTCACGCGTTGCACTTTGCAATGCTTCGAAGTTCGCATCTTCGTAAAATTTCCATCTATGGAAAGTATCGGCCGGTGGAATATGCGCAACAAATTCGTCGTAAACGCCGCATCCGCGTTCCGTAGCGCCTAACGGCACACGTTCGGGATCTTTCGGATTCGGAACGTATGAACTACGTACGTGTTCGTCCGGATTATAGTGAAATAGCCAATTTAAGAATTGCCAGACGACTACGCGCGGATCTTTTTCGGGTGTTTCTTCGTAAACGGGATTTTCCGCGTCTAATTCGAGCGAAGTTAATATTTCTTTGACAATTCGTAATTTACCGAGTTGTTTAGTTAGTTCCGCATAGTTTACGTTACATACGTGTTTCAATGCGTTTCGTTTAAATTGATCGTTTGCGACTTGCGAAATAACGTGGCAAAATTCTTTACGCGACTCTTCTGGAATCGAAAAATTAGCGGCAGTTGTTTTCGTCAACGAAATTTCATCGATCATTAAATCGTGATCGAGAAAATCAACGGAACCTTTATCGCACGCGGTTGAACGCGGTTTGGTCGATACATTTTCATCGTCATCGATATTGAAATTTGCATCTTCCGGATTAATATGTAAAAATTGACGAACATAAGATTCACTCAACTTCGCAATCATCTCGCGAAAATGTTCGCGAAATTCGTGTAATTTCGCGAAATAAGCCGTTTTCGATTCGCGATATTCCGTATCGGCTTTATCGTATTTCGCTTTATAATGATGGAATTCTTTTACTGCAGTGGTTTTTTTATAGTCCAGCAGACTATCTTCCGCAACTTTTCTTACTGGTGGACGATCTTCGCCACTTTCCACACCGAATTCGTCACACATCCGATATAGAAATCCAATAAGAGAAGTTGAAACAAACTTGCGTAAATACTCTTCCTTAAAATTCGTGATAGAAAGACAGGTCCACGAGTCTTTTCCCGCAATAACACGACCAAAAGGATTCATATATTTCCGCATTTCTGCAATTTTTTCACCGCCAAGTTGCTCAATTTTTTCGGGATTTTCGGCAATTTCCGCGATCAAACGTTCAATTTCCACGTTAAAATCGGGACGAACGATGCGATATTCTTCATCTTTTTCTTCCATTTTTTCCATTTTTTCCATTTTTCCTTTATTTTTTTTAATTTCGTTGAATTAATTATTCGATTTTGTCGAATTAATTATTCGATTTTGTCGAATTAATTTTTAATTTTTTGAATTACGGAATTTATTTCGATATTAATATTATGTTGTTTTTATATTTTAAATCATAATGTCCCGATCAATTGACCTCATACATCTTCGAATTGTTACGCGATTTTCGCAAATTGACAATGCGATACATCACGTACAAAACGAAGAAAAACGAAAAAAAATACAAAATATTTTTGATGAAATACAAAATTCATATTATGCCAAAACATGTCATCTATTGATTGATTCTGGCGATAATGACTCCGTATCATTTTTGGAGTATAATAATGTAGTTCATTCCGAAAATATTTTTAATAAAGTCAATAATTTGTCGCACGCAACTATAGACGTATTGAAAGAACAGAGCGAAAAAAGTAATACTAACTTATACGCGGATACCGACAAATCGTCGTCGTTACCGTTTGGTATCCAACCGTATCGAAATAAAGACGTCGTTTCTGATGCGAATAATTTAAATACATTAGTTACGACATTATCGTCTCAATGTGATATACCGTACGAAATTCGTCGCGTAAAATACGATCAATGCGCGTGCGGTGGACAAATGGAAGAGCATCCGTCATCTAGCGAATTAATTTGTAAACGTTGTCACGCAATAGTTAATATAAGTGGTAAATTATTTAAAACATCGCAAATATATAACCAAGACGGTCCGCGAAGTAAACACGGATCATACGATGTTAAACGACATCAAAAAACATGGATGGATCGTATTCAAGCGAAAGAAACCGTAGATGTTTCGGAATGTGTTGAATTAATTAACATATGTCGTATTCGTGACGATCTGCCGCGTTTGACATGTAATAAAATACGCGAATATTTAAAAGAGATCGGAATGACACAATTTAATTATAATGTGCCATTAATTCGTAAAAAAATTACCGGTATATCTCCGCCACAATATACATGCGAGGAAGAACGTTTGATCGGTATGTATTTCGCAAGTGCAAACGTTGTTTTCGACCAAATTAAACCGAATTCAGTATCGAATAATCCGTATCATCCGTATTTTATATTTAAAATTATTGAGTATGTTTTTCGAGATGATCCACGAAAGGCTGAAACACTGTCATGTATACATCTTCAATCGGACGAAACATTATATAAAAACGATTTATATTGGCAAGAAATATGTAAACGTTTACCGGAAATTAAATATATACCGACAGATCCGTCTGATTACGATAAATGACTTATTTAAATTATTTAAATAATTTAACCTATTTAAAAAGTGTGAAAAACGGATTTACTTCGTATTTCTTTTCCGGTACTGGTAACGCATTAAAGTAATCCCAAAATGATTTACACCCTAACTTAAACGGATCGGCTTCGTGATCGTCCGCCAAAATATACTGAAACCGTGGTTCAGATTGACGCGAAAAGACGAGTTTTTTGTAATTGTCTTTTGTTGGTGGATAAAACACGATTTCCGCAATAGATGCGGCTTCGCGTTGTTCCGACTTTGCGAAGTTATTACTAGGCCGTTTAAAATACGCATCAGCCACGGTTGATGTCGTACAAAATATATTGAACGCGTTTTTACGAAATTCCGAAGTTAAATCTTTATCGTCTTGAAACGTGAAAAATGACGTTAACGCGTAATGGCGTCCTTGATAAAACATTTCGCGAATTGTCGAATTTTTATCCCATTCTTTAACGAATGCCGCACAATCTTCGAATATACACCCGACATGCGGATTAAAGAATAAATATTTATCCATTACGTTTTGTTCGTCGTCCGTGAGATTTTCTCGATCAATAGACGTTTTATTATTACTAATTGTTTTACGATAAATTTCTTTTACGTAATGTTCGGTGTCGTCTTGTATCGCGCGTTTTTCCGCGAAAATAACGCCGCCACTTTTATCTTTTTGAAAATCTAGACTATCTAACGTCGCATTAGTAATACGTCGTATTTCGCGTATCGTATCGTCTTCTACTCGGCGTTTATAATCCGGTATGCTTCGATATAACGTTCGAAGTACTTCGATGTTATTCGATAAATCGTAAAATTTTACTGCCATTTCTTGACGTTTACATAATTTTTCTAAAAATCGTAAATCAACTCGATTCATCACGGTACGTGACGGCAAACGCGATGTTAATTGCGCTGCTTTGGTCGGAGTTGGTGAAAACGCAAACCACATCGGTATATGTTTACGTAACGTATAAGCGCAATGGTCTAATATTTTTGATTTACCAGTATTACTTGCGCCGAAAAATACGTTAGTTTTTAATAAAAGTGAATCCGGATTACATTCAAAATGCGGAATAACTTTTCCATTAACTTTAATTGTTCGATCGGTTGATTCCATTTTTTTTCAAATTTTCAATTTTATTTTATTTACTTCAAATTTTATTTTCGAATTTTTTATTTTACTTCAAAGTTTATTTTATTTTCGAATTTTTTATTTCAATTTACTTCAAATTTTTTATTTTTATAAAATTTTAAAAATTTGTGAATAAAATATAATGCTATATTTTAAGATAAAAAAATTCGAAGTAAATTGAAGTAAATTGAAGTAAATAAATTCGAAAATGATAGATTTATTTTATTATTTTCGACAATTCGGCGATAATTTTAGCGATATTGTTGCCAACCCAATAGTTCTCGCAATAGTAATTATTTGCGTAATATTGTTGATTATGATTTTGGTTACTGATAAAGAAACTCAAGAAATACAATGGATCCGTTTATCTATATATTCGTTTATAGCATCAATTGCATTAATTTTACTTCATGATAATGCATTATCGCAATCTGATGATTACATTAAATCATTAGAAGCTCCGTCAAATCGTTTAGAACCCGTCAAAATAACGCCATTAACGCAAATGCCTATGCAAAAAATACGTGAAGAAATACCGGCAAGTCCTATAGTAACTAATACAAATTTTAGTTAAATTTTAGTTAAAACTTTCGTCAATTTTTTGTGCGGTAAAATTATCCATTCCGGCAAAATAGTATGTGTCATCTTCGGCCATCGATACTTGCGACATATTAAAGATTTCATTTTCTTCGTCTTCGTTTTCTGATTTATTTTCATTTTCTTCGACTTCGACTTCTGATTTATTTTCATCAAATTGTGTCGAAATTTCTGTCGTATTTTCAGCCAAATTACCCGTAACATTTGGCGATTCCACTGTTTTTGCGACTAATGTGGCTGGCGCGATAGTTGAAATTACTGGCGTGACTAATGTGGCTGGCGCGACAGTTGAAATTACTGGCGTGATTACTGCGACTGGTTGAATTTCTGCTGTTTTTGTGACTTGAGTTTTAGTTGATTTTTCACCAATTGTTTGCAACATTTGTTCTATTTTTTGGAATTGTTTGGCATATTTTTCGGAAAATGTATTTTTTTCCGACTCAATTTGTGTATATTTTTCTTTCAATTCCGAAAAATCTTTTTCGAATTTTGTAATAATTTCATTTTTATGATCCAATAAAATTTTATATTGCGAAATTATTTCACGTAATTTTTTATTTTCATTACCGAGTTTTTCAAAATCCGTAAGAATTTCGCGTAATTGCGAATACGGAACTTTTGTATCGCGGATACTTTTTCGCGCAAATTCGTGGTAATATTTTGTTCGAATTGTTGACAAAATATTAAAGTATTCCGATTGTAATGTTTTAACATTTGATTCATTGTCGATACCGCTATGTTTATCTATTATTTCGTAAATATAAACACGGATTATTTTTTCGGCAAAAATCGAAACAGAATCGCGTAAAATCTGTTCTAAAATTGCGTTTGATTCGTTATCTTGTAATTTTAATGCGTATTCTCTCGGAATAAATTCTTCGATTAAAATACGGATAAATTGCAATGTCGTTAATGGCTGCGTAACCATATATTCTTCGTGAAATTTTTTAATTCCTTCCAAAGATGATACGTAAAAACTTCGAGTTGATTTTATGTTTCCATTACAAAAGTCGAGATAAGATCCGATTGCAATTTGATAGCCTTCTGTTTCTGTTTTACATATCCCATCTTTTTGAAGTTTTTTCGCTTGCGTGTATAGTATATTGTAAAAAATGTCGATATAGTGCGACGAAATTAACGAAAATATCGACTTAGTTTTATCCGAAAGCTGCGACATAATTTTTATTTATCGTTAAATTTATGTATTTTAAAAAGTTTACTTTTTAGTTTGATTTTATTTTAAAAAGTTTACTTTTTAGTTTGGGTTTATTTTAAAAAGTTTACTTTTTAGTTTGGGTTTATTTTAAAAATATATCTTTTAAAATAATAAATCTACTTTTTAGTTTTTAAATTTTAAAAGTTTACTTTTTAATTTGATTTTAAAAGTTTACTTTTTAATTTGATTTTTAAAAGTTTACTTTTTAGTTTTTAAAATATATCTTTTAAATAATAAGTTTAATTTTAAAAATTTAAAATGAAATAATGTCGACTATAGAATTAGAAATTAGTGAAATTAGTGATACCGGTGATAAAAGTGTCGGTGTATTATCTCGAAAAGAATTAATAGAATTACTCGAAAATGCATTAAAAGACGATAATTTTGATTACCGCGATAGTATAGAAAATTTAGTAGATTCTGTCGATGCAACGGAATCATCCGAATCAAATTTATTACCAGTAGTATTGGATCGTATAAGTGAATACGCAAATATAATTACAGGTCCGCAAATAAATTCACGAAATTATATATCAAATTTAACAAATGCTGTAAAATTTAGTCGTAAACGACATATAGCCGAAGCGGCTGATATTGCGGATACCGTAGAATCTATTCATTCGCAACACATTGCGGTTAAAATACCGCGAGGATTCGATTTAAGAAAAACGACACCTGGTGATCGCTATAAATTTTTAGGACTTTATTACCCTCTTTGGATTAAACGGCGAACGCGAGACACATTTTCCGCTAGTATTGACGAATTACCCTATAATATCATAGCACGATATGGTTACGATACGCAAAATTTTGCATTTAATGTGTCGCACGCGACCACAAAATGTACACAAGAGACACCGTGTACCGACATAAACACCGAAAAATTACGAATTTTTAACACAAATAAAAGTATGCGTTTCATGTTACGCGCGAGTTTACTCGGTTTATTTGCAAAAGATACGACTAAAAATGCGGTAAAATTCGCGAAATTTGTCGCAACAAAAACGAAATTAACGACATTTTTTCAACGTTATACCGATTTTATTTTAGACGGAAAGACCGACGCATTGTTAGAAAATACGCTGAGAAATGCCGATTTGTATCGCGAATATCAAATGGTTAAACATTACGGGCTAGGTGCATCGAATGTTGCGCCACGTCTTAAAACGTACGAAGCAATGAAACAGCATAACGCATTGATGCGAAAAAATCGCTTTAAACAACAAAATGAAATCGCGGAAAAATCGATACTTCGCGAAATTATCGCGGCTAAATACGGCAATAAACGATTAACATTAGCCGAACAAAAAGTAGCGCAACAATTATTACAAGAAAAATTGGCATTTATTAAAAATATGCAAAAAAATAAATGTTCACATATCGAATTTATACAAAAAATTATCGCAAAATCTCACGGTATTCGCGAACTACCTAAAATTCGAGAAACGTTACGCGAGTATTTTGGTGACTTTCGCGATGAATCGAATTTTCTTAAATGTGTAAAATGTCGACTTCCCGGTATATGTCCACACGTATATTTTCGCTTTGAATATTGGTCTCGTTTTCCGAAAACACCGTCAACAAAACGAAAATTGCGCGATATAATACTCGCAAAATATGCGCCATTTAAATCGAACGGACACGAAGCATTTTACTGTTACATATGTGGACAACAATTATCACGAAATCGATTTGGTGAACAATACGATTTCGCGATTGATGCAACTTCGACACGTGAATTAAACGAATTATCCGTCGCAATTTCGTCAAAAGTTTACGCACTCGTTAATGTCGCGCTACAACCGTTACCAAAGCAGCGCGAAAACGAAGTTATCGCCGCGGTATCCGCAGCAATATACGATCCGCTGAATGACGTCGTACGAATGGCGTCAATATCTCAAACCGCAACAATTGATGAGATAAACGAAATTACCGATATTAATGTCGGTATATACGCGTTAGCCACATTTATATACCTCGCAGTGAAAACGGACGATATTCGACTAAGGGGTCTCGATTTAGCGTTAAAAAATGGCGGTGCTGGCGCTGGTGCAACGCGTAAAAAAGGTACAGAAATTCAACATTTGATTGAACAATATGTTAAACATGCGGTAATTTTATTATCGAAAATTTATCATAAAAAAATCACGGAACACGAAATTTTGGACGCGTTTAAAACGATACAATCTAAAACGGAAATTGAACCATATGATAAAAAAATCGATACGGTTATACATATTGTAACAGACGGAATATATCAATGGATTGGTCGCGCTATTTATATAGACGATTTGATACACAGCAGACCACCAACACCTGCGTATAAAATCGATAAAATTCTCGGCATTATGCCGAATAATTTACGCGAAATGGACGATATATATCTCAAAGTTCGCTTGCCGAAAACCGCACCAGATACGCTCCGTTTATTACTTAGTTACGTTCAATCAAAAGAATTTAATTCCGACGCTAAAAAGCCGTCGCAAAAATATCTCGATTATATCAATGATATGAGGCGAAATATAAACGAAGAACGTGAAATCGCATCGCGATCAAAATGGGAAATTAAACGACCGTTCGGACGTTACGCGCACCAGCGCATAGAAAAACAAACGTTACCTCGTTTATCACTATTATATTGTCCTACTGGCGAAATGCACGAATGGGACGTATTTTATTATTACGAACAGGGTAAAAAATTAGTCGAATATCCGATTAAAACGGTAAATAATCGTTTGACTAGAGAACCTATTGACAGAAAATGCACGCATTGTGGACAACGTTTTTCCGAAATTTTATCGAAAAAAGCACTAGAAGTTGTGCGTGAAAACACGAAAATTACCGGCGTGATGAACAAAAAATTCGAAGATGCCGCGTTCGACAACTATTATTTGGTTCGTTGTCCGGAAGGAGATGTGCATATTTGGGTCGAAGACGCGCATAAAAAAATGTGTAAAAAGTGTGGTTTGACACAAGAAAAGAGCGAATCGAAGCCGAATTTTACCGAAAAATATCGCGAAAAATATCGCGAAACGTACGAAAAAACAGAATTTCGCGCAAAAGATACGGAGTTAAATCTGAAAACGGCGAAGTTTACACCTCCAAAAATCGCGAAAAAAGGTGATTTTACGGGTGGTGCGACCGAACTTTCGTCGCGTTTTGACTTTAATGCGGTAAAAATTTCGAATATTGGTGTGACATTTGGTGTAGAAATCACTAATTTAAATCGCGTAATTACGGCGTATAACCCATACATACGTGTTCAGCGCATTAATAATTATATAAATATTGCAAATTCCGTATATAATTCCGTTCGATTTTATGACGGAATACACGCGATAAATGAACAATATGTTTTTGTCGGAGACATAACTGACCTGTTAAAAGCCGTACCAGTTAATGGTACGCCATCACGAGATATGCCGGATATTTGGTCGGAATATTACACGCAATATAGCGCACTACGACATACAACATTAGATGCGGATTACGCTGCTTTTGCCATTTGGATCCACGATTATTTCTGTCGTGGATTATTAAACATCGTCGATAAAACCGACGCGAAATATAAAAAAGTAGCGGAATTAATTGTTCGTCGAATTATAGACGTTGTTTTCATGCTCGATGTACGTCATACTGCTGTAAACGTATATTTACTTAAACGCGTATCCGACGTCGAAGAAACGGACGAAAATGCGGATGTACTTGATGAAAATGTCGAGGAATTAGGTGATGAAGAAGCGGAATACGAAGTCGATTCTCGCGATCGCGAACAGATATCAACTGAAACGGGTGACTCAAAAGGGGAAGCGGAAGCAGACGCGGAAGATGTATACGGCGAAACTACGGTTGCTGCGTTAAATACCGATGGATTTGATTGGGATTATTCGTTGGATTCTGCAGCTGATGCCGAAATTGTTACGACAGAATACGCGTAGAAAAAAATTGAAATCGTATTTAGTTAGTTGGGTTTGTGATCTGTCGTTATTTGAAGTCATTCATCAAAGCGGCCTGCCACAAATGCCAACGATAATAACGTCTAATTTATTACAGTTATTAAGTATAAGTTAGATATTTACATATAATTCTTAATCGATATTTGATATCGTACAGCTGAATGATGTACGATATCAACGTCGAGACACTTTTCGTTATGTTTAAATAACGAAAATTGAAAACAATTTATTTACTTATATAAATTCTTAAGTGTGCGTTAATCCACAACCGAATGTAAAATTGTTGTGTGCTGACGCATGCGAAAAAGTAAGTCGAAAAGACTTATTTTTTTTAATTGTTTTTTTATCTTGAAACTTTGAAATTAAATGAATCTTAAAACTTTGAAAAAAATTTTAAACTATATTTAAAAAAAATCAACAAAGCCATTGTTTTGTGAAAACATCGCGATGAACAAATTCGATTGTGTGAGAAAATATACGCGCGACAAACGAATGAAATGCGCACATTTTCGCGTACACAATATCAGCCGATTGTTGTCTGAGAGGCGATTTGCGATCGTAAAAATATAATTGATTAAGTAAACACAACTTAGTAATACAGGCTGATTTATAATCAGACGGTATGCTTCGTGCATAATTGTATAATGTAGACCATTCATTATGTTCAATTGCATCCACAACAAAACCCGATAGCAAAATCCCGAAAGTTTCCACAATACCAGTAAAGTTAACTTCGCTGCTATTTTTTTCGATCACCTGAAGAACTGCTTTCCAGATTCGTTTTGCAAATTCGCTGTTTTTTGTTTCGAAAGCGACACGAGCTGCAACCGTAAATACGCCTTGATTTCGAATTCGTATACATTGTTCGTACTGATGATAATGCGACCAAGTTGCGATTTTTATATATAGCGACGTTTCATCAAGTACGTGTAATTTTTGACGTAAATTCATTTCGGTTTCGAGAAATGCGTAATTTCGAATTTTCCATGCTCGACGCATCATTACGATGTTTGTTCGAAAATCGTCGTCAAGTTCTATGTGGCCAGCAATAACCATCATACTTTTATCCGCGTAAAATTTACACGCAATTTGATGCGCATCTCCCTTCGCATTTTTTGGAATTGAATCAAACGCTTTGGTGTACGCTTCACCATCACGGCAAAGCGCAGCGACCGACATAGAAAACAACGAAGGTACCGAATCGTTTTCGGTCATTTTATTTTTCGAAATAAAATCGTTTTTTTACTGCTTTCTTTTTAAGATAATAAAAAATTCATTTTTTTTATTTTTTTAAGTTAAACTATATCGAAAATTTGAAAAAACGATCATTTCATCTCTCTTTTTTTGAAACGAGATTCAAAATTACGCGGTTTTTCGAGAATTCGACCGAGACAAGTTTCGCTAAATTTAATTAGCTCAAGCGCATTTCGTCTCAATCGTTTGAGTTCTATTTTTGTCATCGGATTCGATTTTTGTTTTCCTATATGAGCCTTGTCAAAAATACTTACAAGAAATGAACTGGTATTTAAATGCTCACGTATATATCTCGGTAGGTCAATCGCAAAATCATACAATTCCACCCATTTTCCATTTTTGAACGCGTTTTCGACAAACAAAATAAATAGATAATGATATATTTTGTCTAACTCGTTCGGATATGTATCAAGAATTTTTTCAATACAATCTTGCCAAATAAAATTCGCAAATCCGTACTCTTCCATAGCAACTGTGATATAAATTATGTCATTTAACTCGACATACGGAATCGGTGGAATACACCGCGCATATTGATGGCTGTGTAACAATATTGCAATCTTAATTAATTGCAATTCCTTGAACTCATCCGGTCTAATTTTAAATTCTTTTAAATTTTTATCAGATTGATCGAGTTCGAAAGCCAAAAATACGTAATTGTAGTCGATACAAGCTTGTGTAAAAATCTTCATTTGATAGCTTTTAAAATACATATAATCATCAATCCAGATAAATTTATGTGGAGAAACCATGCGTTCTTTTTTTGATGCGTAATATTTTGTAGCGTATTTGTGCATATCCAGCTTGAGATAATCCGGAGCTTCATCGAATGCTTTTGCGTATTCGTTGACATCTTCGAGCAGTTTGAACACAGCCAAACACATCAAATTATTTTCCATCTTTTTCGTAGACAAAGAGCAAATTGTAATATTTTTAATATCAAATAAATAAATTTCATTTTTTTAATTGAAAAAAATTAAAAAACTTAAAACTTTGAAAAAGTTTTAAACAAAATGAAAAATGTCGTAAACATTTTTATTTTTTCTGCGGAAAATGTTGTAAACGTGGTACCATAAGTACAACATCAAGAGTTTCCTTTGCAAACTTTGCTAATCTTAGCGCTTTATTGCGCATAGATTCTTTCGTATTAGTTTGAGAAAGTACGCAATATTCACGGCCATTTTCGGTAAAATATACTTTAAATGTACCGATTGTTGCATATTGTATATCTAAATAGTTGATATATTTATGTATTTGCTCCGTATAATCGCGTAATCTTCCCCAATCATCATCTTCTATTGTTTGTCCAATAAAGATTTGAAATAATGTGACAACAGTCCTATATGATTCATATGTACGATTCCACGCCTTTAGTTTGCACCATACTAAATCGGCTAAATCGTAATTCTTCGTTTGTTTTATCACATTAATAATCTCGCGAAATGTTTCCGGTTCGTATTCTTGAAGAAATTGATCGTACAATCCGTAATGAGCCAATACGAAAATTCGAAAATACGGCGGTATTTGCGTTGAGTTTTGTGTTAACTCGGTTAGAATAAACACATAATTTCTTTTTTCAAACGCAATTTCAGCGATAAAGTGATCACACAAATTCGCATCATCAATGAACGCATCATCAAGAAAATTCATTACACCATCTTGATTAGCTATTTCTCGATAATATTCTCGCGCGTATGTGTGCATTTCTCGTTTGAGACTATTCGAAGCTTCATCGAATGCTTTCGTGTAACTGTCGACATCTTCGAGCAGTTTGCGTACGGTCAAACGCATCAGATTGTCAGTCATTGTCTTCACGTTAAAATACAAAATATAAGATACAAAATGCAGAGAATACTGAGTTTTGTTTACTTTTATCTTGGTCAAATAAATTTCATTTTTTTTAAAATCTTTTTATATAGCTACAAAATTTCGAAGAAAATCGCCGGTAAAATATACGATGTATGCTGCACCGTAGTTGAAATTACTCACTTCAATCGCACGGAAACTCGTGATTTAATGTCTTTTCGCGAACTATTTTCAATTAAAGCGGTTAGTGTGAATGTAAAAATTGAATTTTTGAAGGTAAATTAGAAAGTTAAAAAGTTAAAATAAAATTTTAAAAAATGTCGGAAACAGATTTGAATTATTTACGATTGGCCGAAAAACGCCACGATCGTGTTGCTGCTCATAAATTATACGAATATGCGGTCGCGATCAAATATGGTGGTTTGGTATGGGAAGATATACCTTATCGTTATAAAGACGAACGCGGATGGTATAATGACGACACCGGTATAGATGTTTACGCACAAGCGACAGATACCGCTATTCAAGCGAAATTTTACGATGTTAATACGCACATATCTTGGGATTGTATCGCAAAATTTCTTTGTACGACAAAACTACCGGATAATCCGATAAAAAATGCGATATTAGTATCACCTGCTGGCGTTACGGCATCACGACGATTTAATACGCATTATACGCACGAATATCTCACACATGCGAAATTCGAAACCGCTTTACAAACTGCCGAAGAATTATACGCTAAAAATACGGAAAGTATGCAAATTAACGTGGCAAGCGAACAGTTATATCCGTGTCAATCGATTGCATTAGAAACAGTTAAATCTCGACCTTTTCAAACCACGCGAATTCAAATGGCTTGTGGATCCGGAAAAACGCGTTTACAAGCGGAAATTATTCGTTATTTTGGTGGTCGTAGTATCGTATTAGTTCCAACACGTGAATTGATGCAACAAACTAATCAAATGTTATTCGAATATGGTGTTCCAAACGCAAAAGTCGGCACTGATTATACAAAAAATATCGACATGACTGCCGCGACATATGTCTGCGTATATAATTCCGCATGGCGATTGTCCGAAATCGCTTTTGATACGGTTATAATTGACGAAGCGCATCATGCCGAATTACCAGAAATTTACGCAAATTCGGACGAAAATTCGGACGAAAATGAAGACGAAAACGAGGACGAAAATTCAGAAAACGCGGACGAAAATTCAGAAAGCGAAGATGAAAATTCAGAAAGCGAAGATGAAAATTCAGAAAACGAAGATGAAAATTCAGAAAACGCGGGCGAAAATGGAGACGAAAATGAAGACGAAAATGCGGACGAAAATTCAGAAAATGAAGATGAAGAAGATGAAAATGCGGACGAAAATTCAAAAAAAATAGATAAATTATGTGAAAATTTGGAAAAATTAAACGTAAATAAATATGTGTCGGCAAAAAAATTATGTGAAATACCGCATAAAAGACTCGTTTTAATGAGCGCTACAATCGATAATACGGACTACTCATATACTATTCCACAAGCTATTGCAGATGGAGTTTTATGTGATTTTGATATCTATATACCATTATTTACCGGCGAAAATTATGAACGATTGGCTGAATATGTGCGAAAACGAGTCGAAACGGGCGTTTTTCGACGTATCTTAATATATTCTAATCGTGTCGAAACCGCGAAATTAATCGCGGAAAAAATGACGCAAGCCGGTGTTTCGTGTGGAACTTTTGACGGAACAACCGCAAAAAATCGCAGACGTGAAATTATTACCGCATATTCTGAAGGACGAATAATCGCTTTATCAACCGTAAATACAATCGGCGAAGGTTTTAATGTACGTGATAGCTATACGTGTATTATCGCAGAGCCGCGTGATTCCGCAATTTCGGTCGTACAGATGATTGGACGTATTTTGCGACGTAGTGTGAGTGGTGCAAAAACAATCGGACATGTTGTCATACCATGTTTCGCAAGCGGCGAAACGGACGTTACCGCATCTATTCAACGCATTATCGAAATTATTTCGCAAGAAAGTCCGTATATTCGAGAATGTTTGCGCACGAAACATCGAACTAACGCAGTTCATATTGATGGTGAATATGAATCAGCACCAGATTCCGATTTTCTATACGAATTCGTAAGCGAACGTGTATCCACTATTTTAACATCGTTGTGGGACGCAAAATACGCAGCGTTATGCCGATTTGTCGCCGTAAATACTCGCATGCCATTTAAAAGTGAACGCGTTGACGACGTGCAAATCGGTTGGTGGGTCAGTAAACAACGCACAGCGTACGCGAAAGGCAAGTTATCGGCCGAACGCATCGCGTTATTGGAGCGCGTACCGGGATGGATGTGGCGTATTAACGATACGCCAGAAAACGCATGGAACACTGCGTATGCTGCATTATGCCGATTTGTCGCCGTAAATACTCGCGTGCCGACTTTTAATGAACGCGTTGGTGACATGCGAATCGGTTGGTGGATTTCAAAACAACGCACAGCGTACGCGAAAGGCAAGTTATCGGCCGAACGCATCGCACGATTGGAGCGCGTACCGGGATGGACATGGGATGTGTTAAATGACGCGTGGAATACTGCGTATACGATATTATGCCGATTTGTCGCCGTAAATACTCGCATGCCATTTCAAAGTGAACGCGTTTATGACGTGCGAATCGGCGAATGGATCAACACGCAACGACAAATGTACAAGAAAGGCAAGTTATCGGCCGAACGCATCGCATTATTGGATCGCGTACCGGGATGACAATGGGATGTGTTAGGTGATGCGTGGAACTCAGCGTACGCGGCATTATGCCGATTTGTCGCCGTAAATACTCGCATGCCATTTCAAAGTGAACGCGTTGACGACGTTCAAATCGGCGCATGGATCCACATGCAACGACAAATGTACAAGAAAGGCACGTTATCGGCCGAACGCATCGCATTATTGGATCGCATCCCGGAATGGATGTGGCGTGTTAACGATACGCCAGAAAACGCATGGAATACTGCGTATACGATATTATGCCGATTTGTCGAGACAAATGCGCGATTGCCGACCAGGAGGGAATGTGTCGATGGCGTACAAATTGGTTCGTGGATCGACACGCAACGTCAAACGTACAAGAAAGGCAAGTTATCCGCAGATCGCATCGCGTTGTTAGAGCGCGTACCGCAATGGAAGTGGCGTGTTAAAAAATAATATCGAAAATTCGAAAACTTTAAAATTAAAATAAAATAAACTTTTTTAAATTAAGAATTTAAAAAATAAAATTTAGTAATTACGAAAAATTTAAAAATAATTTTAGTAAATTCGAAAAAAATAAAATGTCGAACATTTCGAAACAAATTTTTATTGTAATAGATTCGCGAGAATCTGCTGTCGAAGCGTATTTAACGGACGCATGCAGTGATACTGCCGTTTTTTTAACAAAATCGCAACTAACGATTGGTGATTTCGCGGTTTTTATCGGTAATAAATTACGAGCTATTATAGAACGTAAAACATGGACCGATCTGGCAGCATCGATCATCGACGGTCGTGTCGTAACACAAAAACAAAAAATGTTTTATGCGCGTTCTGTAACTAATTGTTCGTTAATTTATTTAATAGAGGGTAAAAGACCAGCATTAAACGCGTCCGTTTCGCACGTATCGACAAAATCGCTTATTAGTTTTCTCGATCATTCCGCAATTAGAGACGGTATCTTTATAATTCAAACAGAATCCGCTTCAGATAGCGCGAAACGTCTCGTTTTATTCGCACAAAGTATTAGTAAACTTTACACATTCGACGGTACCGAAAATGGCGGTACTGAATTTAATGAAAGTGGAGGTAACGAAGTTAACAAAAACGAAATTGATTGTGGCAAACTTAATGTTAACAAAAACGATAACGAAGTTAACGAAAATGAAATTAACAGTAGCGAAAACGCGCTAATTCATCAACCATATCATAAAACGGATAGCGAAATTGCGCGCGAAATGTGGTCAGCTTTACCGGGAGTCGGTATAGCAACAGCCGCAACATTAGTCGCAAATTACGCGTTATCAGACGCCATTATCGGAACAGTGACCGCTCAACAAATTGCTGCAACCGCATTAATAACAAATCCTAGTCGCACAATAGGCGAAAAAAATGCCGCAAAAATTGCGATTGGTTTACATAAATTAAGATCACATGATGCAATTTTATCGAAAAAAATTTTAGAATGCATACCATCGGTATCGGCAAGTGTTACCGTCACAATTTTAGCACGATATTCCGTAATGGATATATGTATGGGAGTGATTGGTACGGCTGAAATCGCCGCGTTAAAACGCGCGACAAAACGAGGCGATATCGCGATTAGCGCGAAATTAGCAGAACGTATCGTCGCGGTATTTCGCACAAATTATCGCACTAATTATTCATCGGACCAAACAGTTTCACCCGGTAATGGTAATTCGAATCCGGGTACAGCGGTATAACTGTAAACACAAGCACATGGTTTACTCAATTTCATTGTTATATTGCCACCACGTTGTAAATTTACTGGTCGAATAAATTCGATCGATAAACCGATATTTTTTGGTACATCGAATAAAAATCCGTAAAATTCGACGCTATTTTTTTCACTTGGTGATATAAAAACGTCGTTTAAAATATCTTCGTTTTTGATTGTCAACGATTCATTTTCCAAAATAACGAGTGATTCACGGTCGCTAAATGCGCATAATCGTTCGCGATTACGTATTTTAGTCGTATTCATTGAAGCGAGTTCTAAACGAGTTTTTTCATAATATTCATCAGCAAAATCAAGAGTGAGCGACATTTCATTCGGTACAAATGTTATCTCGGAAAGTAATTTAATTAAATCATTCGTGTTGGATTCAGACGCGTTTAAATCAAATGTTTCGCATTCGAAGCGAGTAAAATTGCTCGTTAATAAAATGATTTCTGTCGATTTTGTATTTGCCGCATACGGAAATGTAAACTCATTTGTAAATTTTTCCAAAAATAGTAACTGTTTTTCCAAATCAAAAACCCTAATTTCGCATAATGTATTCGGTGTTTCGATAATAATGTGAGTCAGAAAATCACCGTTACACGTAATTTTTGTGCGAAATTTTCGGTATTTTTCGTCCGTTTTTGGTGTCGTATAGAACGATTGGTTAGCATTATTGACATATTGTTGTTTATCATGCGGTAATGTATCCGAAAATACCGTAATTTTGCCATTCGAAATAGTCGGTTTCGCTAAAAATTGCACATACGGAGGTGTAAAATGTTGTCGAATTGATGACGACAAACCAGTATATTCGACGATTTCGTCAATTTCTTCGGGTAAAAATTTCGTCATTTCTTTTTTTAAAACTTTTTTAAAAAGTTTTAAGATTTTAAATTTTCTAAAATTAAATTTTAGATCTTTGAAATTATTTTAAATCCGATAAATATAAATTAATAAAATTTAAAGTTAAGTTGAAAAATTTTTAAATTGTTAAATATTAAAAATCTTAAAACTTTTTTAAAAGTTTTAAATTTTAAAAAATGCCGAAATTTTGGTTTTCAGATTTAGCCGGACAATCCGGCGGAATTCCTATTTCGGAATTAGAAAAAAAATGGGAGATTACTGAAGGTGTATACGAAGACGAATCGCAAGTTGACGATTACCAGCGCGATTTAGTTCGCGATTTTGGTCCGGATGCACCTTTATTCGATAGTGATACACCATCGAACGGTATGGTTGATCCAAAAACTGGCGCATATCGAACACATGCTGCAGCAACGTCTGTATTAAATTTGCATCATAATGGTTCACGAGCTTTGCCCGAACCCGATCATAGTGAAGCGTTTCTTGGTTTTACTGAACGTGATCCGCGTGGTACCGCTACAGACCCGGATTTTCGACGACTTGTTGCACAATCATGGATTCGTGGTTATGATCAAAATTTCCGTTCGGATGATGATGCATCCGTACCAGAATCCGGTCGCGGACATGCTGCAACTATGCGCGATATAAAAGCAGGTTTCGCTGCGACTAAAAACCGCATGAAATTTTTCGAAACATCAAAAGATACGATCGTACGTGGTGGTCTACAACCAGAAGCATTTCATCAGCAAAAAAGCGCCGCAACGAAAGCGACGATGGATTCTGAGACACCGGAATTATTGCCGGATTTTCCGTGGATTTATCGCGATGCGACTACGTTATTGAGTAATAAATTACCGGTAGGTTATTCATTTTACACAACTCCCGGACAAATATTCGATGTTGCACAATACGGCGTACCGAAACGATTGGTACATCAAGCCGATGTTGTTAAAAATAAACACGCATCTGATGCCGGAGTAAAATTTACACAATTTCAGGATCAATCTGTTCCGATTACACTCGCGTTAACTATGGCAAATTTAGCAAATGAACGTAAACATCGTCAATTTAAAGCGCCAAATATTTACGGAGTAAGTTACGATGTTACGCCTCGTCCCGTTAAATTTCACGCAGATGCACTAGTTCCGGCTACTTATGCACGTACATCACATCCGATGGCAATGCACACGCAATTAGACGATAGTTCAATTCGTCTAATGACACTTAGTAGTAAAGCGAATGCTCCGACAAGTAATACGGAAGTCGCGCGAAATATTGTCGAAACAATGATTCGTGGAGATCCGATAGCGGACGAAACCGCAAATCGTTCGATTGTTATGCATTCGGATCCCACGAATTTGAGACAAGCTGTTAACGCATTAGTTCAACAAAGCGGAGTTAAACCGGAAACAACGTTGGCTAATTATCGAACTATTGTGCCACATGAGCCGATTAATTACGGCATGAATTCGCAACCAAATCACATTTACACGGATTCGGATGCGGCGAGGGTCACACGACAACGCGTATCGCAATTACCGGACGTTCGGCACGCGTTAAATTACGGAAATACCGGAAATGAATGGGGAATCGAAACGATGAAATCTAACGGTATTGGTGGACTCGCAAAACCTGGCGTAAATCACAATATCGAACTATCAAACAAATTAACGACAGATATTTCGGAAATTTCGACAGGCCAAATGCGTCGATACCGTTAAACAAATTTGAATTACAATTTAGATGTTAAAAAAATAATAATATTTAAAATTCGAAATTCAAAATAATAAAAAATGTCAAAAATAATCGAATATATTCGCGGTCTACGCGACAAGTATTATAGTGAACTCGATATGCGTCCGAGTAATGGTACGGAGACGCGATTTCTCAATATTTTACGTAATGAACTTGATCAATCGCAAATTTCGTTTATTTATGATTATACGCAAGATAGTTTTCCGGTAAGAATTGTTCTTAAAAAACTCGAAAAAATTGACAAATTTGAAAAAATCAAAAAATATGGTAATTCTGGGTACAATGCATTTCCGGAATGCAATGGAGTAGTTTTTGAATATCCTTCGTTACGTATTTTAGCCGTGCCGCCACTACTTCACGTTACAAAAACCGAGTTTAATTACGATGAATACGACATTATTCCTATGAAAGATGGAACCACCGTTACGCTATACAACTACGACGGAGCATGGCAACTCAGTTCGTCTAAAGGTATGAATGTTTGGGAAACTAAGTTAAATTGTAAAACATATCGCGAAGTTATTGAAGAAACATTCGCTCGTTATAATTTTTCGTACGAAAAATTAGACCGAAATCGATCGTATACGATAGGATTTCACCATCCAGATTATCACGTTTTTACTTTAACGGAAACAAACGAGCCTCAAGCGTGGTTTATTCACGCATGCGACATCGAAAAATACAACGAAATTATCGCGAAAAAAGATACAACTGTATTCGATGCGTACGATACTTGTATCGATGTCGAGTGTGATATCGGCCTACCGACACAAAAATTAGAATCCGGTCTCGATATTATTACGTTACATACAAAAAATAGACTGGCGATTTACGATATGGTTACGAACAAAATCGCAAATTATGGATTTATTTTACGTACAAAAAAATACACGATGACAAAAACCGATTCAATCGTATATCTAAAAAGTGTACTATATGATAATATTAGTCGATTATTATACGCTTATCGAATTACTTTAATGTCAAATTCGATTCGTGGTGAAAATATCGATCGATATAAATACATTTCTCTTTATTGGTTCTTAAGCCCAAAATACTATAAATTATTTATACAATTATTTCCACAATATCGTTCAAATTACGTAAAATATTTTAAAATTATTAACGATATTGCGGATAAAATCAGTAAAAATATCGCGGATTTGCATAATCCAATTAACGAATATGAACGATATTTTAAGCAAACGTTGATGCCATCGCGAAAATTAATCGAAAAAAATAAATATACCGGCGAAATTATTCGCGATCTTTTAATTAATTTATCGTCATTTTCCGAGTTGTATCAGTACATTTTTCAGAGTCGCTTTATTGTTTTTGACAGCATTAATGTAGTAAAAAATGACGAAAATGCTCTCGATGTGTTCTTCAAATTTAACTAATCAACTTTAATTAAATTTAAAAATTTAACTTAATCAATTTAGTTTGAAAATATATGACCGCTTTCACAAACATAAAATTTTAACATTTGATCCGTAATTCGGACAATTTTTACAATAACCTCGCGTTTACAACCATCACAATATTTTCTTTCAAGCGGATTTGCCGCATCTTTATATGCGGTATTCAATATATTTTTATAATTACCTAGCACAACTCCGATATTTTCTTCGACTATTAATGTCTCATTATCGCGTGCAGGTCGCGAAAATCCGCAAGAACATCGTAATACGATTTCATCCGGAGTAAAATTACGGAGCATAAGATTACCACATTTCTCACAAAAACTCATTTTTTTTAAAATTACAAAAGTAATAATATTGAAAATTTAAAAAATTTTGAGGAATTGAAATTTAATAAATATATATAAGATAATTTTCAATTTTTAGTTTTTTAAAAAATGCAACCTAATTTTAACCTCGAGCAACGTAAACAACGCGAACAACGTCGCGGAGAAATAACCGCATATGCTACAAATTCGTCAATTTCGCACGAAGAACGATGCCGAAAATTATTGGCAGATCCTAAGGCTCGTACAGAATTACTTATCATTCGTGTTCGAAATATGCGCGAATGGATGGCAAAAGAGTTAAAAAAACCACAACATGAACGCGATATTGAAAAAATGCTAAATTATAATACAAATATTAATCGTCTTCGCGAACAAATACTTGCAGCAAAATCATCCGGTATAGTTTCTGATAGCGGAATTAGTTCATCGTCGGAATCAGAAATCGAAGCGCAATTTGGCGAAAAATTTGGTGAAAAATTTGGTGAAAAAAGTGAAGTAAAATATGGAGAAAAATTCAACGAAAAATTCAACGAAAATGACAGAAGCGAAGTAAAATTTGGCAATAAAAGCGAAGTAAAATTTAGCGAAAAATTTGGTGAAAAATTCAACGAAAAAGTCGATCTAGATAAAAAACTCGATTTTTACGGCGTTTCAACAATGCCAGATGTTGTACAAGAACGCGTTACACTCGATGGAATTGATTATATGAAAGCAGCTTGCGATACGCGAATAGGAGACAGGTATGCCGCGTTAATTTTAGTAGATGGTAAAAATGATATGGAAATTATGAGATTATTAACGCAAGAAATGCGAAAAAAATTACGCGGCTACATACAAATTTCTAAAAAAAATATCGGCAGAGAACATATCGGAAAATTATTTTGTTATATTAAACATTCCGCGACACCTGGATACGAACTTATAAACCCTAGTAAATTATACGAAATTAAAACGATCGGTCGGCAAAAATCATACGTTTTTCAAACAGGCCAAACGTTTAAATTTACGACGCATTTTAAAAGCGTAAAAGCGATATTTTATCAGATTAATGACGTCGAGATGATCGAAAGAATAGGCGGAATTGTTAAACAACAGATTTCGGTTTATGAAAAAGAAAATACTAGTGTTGAATACGAAAAACGTATTCAAGATCGATTAGAAATGCTTGAAACACGAGTTCGGCAAATTATGCAATAATTTTTAAAATATTTAAAATATTTAAACTGACGTTTTTTGAATTGTATCAAGAATCTTTTCAATTGCCGCTGTTTCTTTCGGTAGAATCATTTCATTCGGAGACCATATTTCGACGCGTTCTTGCGTTATATTTCGCACTAGTAGTAATGGACAGTTGCGCGTTATTACCTCCATATACGCTTTTTGAGCTGGTGATAGAATTTCGGGACTTATTGGCTCATACGACGCATCGCCTGCAGAAATTTGCGCAATTCTCGATTCTAATATACGTACAAATTCAAAAAGCGATATACAATCGCTTGTACGTCGATCGTCTCTAGCGATAACACTGCGATTAAGTATGTGTTTATTTGAATCTGATGTATACGTTTTTTGATCGTATTTAATATTTTCATACTCATCAATATCGGAATCTGAAACAGATTCGTCTGATTTTTCGGAATCTGGAATACTAATATTATCATCATCTGCTATATCGTCATCACCAATTTCCATTATTTTTTTAAGTTCTTCATCACCATCGACTACTTCATCGTCTTCGTTATCGTCACCGTCTTCATCCGCAACACTTTCATAATCACTTACGTCATGTTCATATTCATTATCGGCGCTACTTGCGTCACTTTTAGTACGTTTTGTTCGAGGACGAGGCATATTTTTTTAAATTTACTTTAGATTTATTTAATCTATAATAAAATTTCAATATTTTTTTTAAGTCAATTAACTTCGAATTTTTTTATTTTTTTTATTTTACTTTAAATTTATTTAATCTATAATAAAATTTCAATATTTATCAAATCTTAATTCTTCGAATTTTCGATATTTTTTTTATTTTACTTTAAATTTATTTAATCTATAATAAAATTTCAATTTTAAATTTAAATTTTTAAAACTTTTTAAAATTTTTACTTATTAAATTTTACTTATTAAATTTTTACTTATTAATTTTTAAAATTTTTACTTATTGTTTTAAAAAAATGACTGATAATTTTAAAAACCTTGACAAATTTGAAGATTTTGACTTCAATATTGATGACTTGTTGCGCGAAGTTGAGCAACAAAAGAGTGTAAAAAAGACTAAAAAGATGCAAAAAATTCGCGAATTTGTCACAAATATGACATTTTACTTCGTGTTTTACATAAAATATACTGCATTAATGTTGTCTGATACCATTAAATCGATATCAAAACATACGTTTTTTACAATTTTCGCGCTATTTATCGCCTTTTTGGTGGTGATTGTTGCAATAATTATCATACTATTAAAAAATCCGTATTCGGAAAAATACATTTTGCTATTATAATTCCTTAAAATAAAAAATGAATTTAAATTAAATATTAACAACATACTGAAATTCGATAAAAAATGGACGTAAACGGTATATTATGCGGTCAAGAAATATATGAAGACTTATATGAAGACGAAAATAAATTTCGACAATTATCGCAAAAAGCTGCCAGCCCAGAATTTCAAGCATTATTAGGTTTGCTCGCGGAACATAATTGTTCTACAAAAAATTCGAACGAGGTAAATTTCGTCGATAAATTTAACGATGAAGGATATTATAAAATTCCGGATTATCTGTTACCAGAATTTTATCAAAAACTCTATCGATGCAGTGTGGCAGGCCTACAAATCGGATTTCTAGAAAAAGCGAACCCGTATAGTGCACTTGTTGTCGAAATACCGATACTATGGAAACTTAGCGCACATGACAGGGTCTTCGAAAAATCCCGATTATTCGTACTCGTAAAACGAATGGTCACTCGATATTTCGGAATGGTCGAAAATCGAACGTATGATAAAAAATTTTATATCAGTATTTTACAACCAGCTAATCCGGTTCATAATCAATCAGTTGGTGCGTATGTAGACGAAATACGCGTTGTTATGCATAATTTCTTATTATCTCGAATAATGCGAGTACAAATATTAACGGAATTTAAAAAAGATATAGATGATTGGGCAAATGTGACAAAAAATACGTTGGAAGAACGTTTAGCGAAACCGTTATCAGAAACGTTGCAAACTAAACCGTCTGTTTATGTACCGTGTTACGGGAGTGTACACGATGCGCGTTTAGGTCCGTTTCGAATCGTAAAAACTTACGAAGTAGTTGATTTGGAACAAGTTGATTTGGTTGATACCGATGACGTCGCGAATTCCTCGAATCCGATTTATGAAATGAGCATAAATTATGCGCGAAATTTTGACGATCATGTCGTTGTCGATAAATGTTCGATTTTAGAACAAACAGTAGACGTCGTGCAAGACGAAGTTACAGACTACATTTATGACGCGTCGAAATTTTCGTATAGTTTGATCAGTTTACAAACATTGTTAACGATGTTAGGTAAACAACGTTTTGAGCGCGACTTTTTGTGGAAAAAGTTACTCGAAATTCTCGTAAAAACCGGAATTACAAATAGTAATAGTGCAGAACGTTGTTCTCCGGATCGATTTAAACATATCGGAGAACTATTTTCGACGCGAAATGGACGTACCGTCGACGAATTTAATTCTATGTGGACTATCGCGACACAAAACGTAGTCGAAAATGAGACAAACCATCATATTTCGATAAATACGATCTACGGATGGGCATACGAAGATGCGGATGATCGATATTTCAGTACCATGACTGGATTAATTCGAAAATATATTCGCGATTTAATTTGTCGAAATAAAAGTGCGCGATTTGGTCACAAACATATTGGCGATATTATTTACGAAGCGTGTCGGCATAAATTTAAAACGACTGGTACAGGACACGACTATAAATGGTATGAATTCATGTATCCTGCAGATTGTCGAGATGATCTAAGTCAAGTGTTTAAATGGTGTACTTATGATACGAGTGTCCGAAATTCGTATCCGTCAAGTTTACAGTCATACGTTAGCGAAAAAATACCGCCGATATTTCGACGTGTTATCGACGAAATAACCGCGTTGATAAATCGCGGCGGTATAACTGATAGTATAAAAGAATTCTATAGTAACGTCATCAAAGAGTTATACGGTACAATTAATCAACTCGCAAACATCCGATTTATCGAAGATTCGATACGAATGTCTGCGGCTGCATTTATTGATCGAACGTTTGAATCGAGATTAAATAAAGAGCCGTGGGTTTTCGGAGTTGCTAATGGTGTCGTAGAATTATCCGCAAACGGTACGGTAAATCTTATCGAAACGTGTCACAATTACGCGGTCACTATGCATACGAAAGCGCGTTATATTTCGCGTAATATTAAAACGGATCCCGCGTGTCAACAAGTATTACAATTTTACCATAGTTTGTTTCCGGATGATGAGCAAGAAATGTGCGAATTCAACTTTTATAAATACGCAAAATCACTCGACCGTAATAAACGACCACAACGGATATATCTAAACGAAGGACATGGATCTAACGGAAAATCCACGGATAAAGTATTTTTCGTTAATATGTTCGCTCCGTATGCGCAAAAAATCTCGCCGACATTAATTACCGTTCAACGACGCGATGCAAATAACGCAACTCCGGCTATTATGCAATTAGAAGACGCACGTTACGTTTTGTTTTCCGAACCCGATTCAAGGCAACGCATTTTAGCCGATGGTGTTGTAAAGGATCTTACAGGTGGCGAAAACCAAAGTGGTCGTCATTTATACGTTTCTCGAATCAAACAATTCGAACCGATGGTTTTATTCGAATCCGTGAGTAATTATCCGTATATTATCCGGACAACTGATCACGGAATTTGGCGAAGATTACGTAAATATAGTTATAAAATTCAATTCGTGGATAGACCACGTGCCGAAGATAAATACGAACGTTTAGCCAATAGTTGGTATATTGATACAATGGTTAAATCTAAATTGATGCAGGAGGCATTATTGGCTATCGTATGCGAATACTTTAAAAAATTATATACGTATTATGATGGAGATCTTGATAAAGTTCCACAATCTATTATGTTGAAGGAAAGTTTAACATACAGAAATGATCAAGACCAATTACATAGGTATATTACGATATACGCGGTTAAAAGTCCGGGCTCTAGAACACCAATGGATGATGTACACGATGCGTACCGTAATTGGTATTTACGAAATGTCGGTAATACCGATATCAATACCGCGGATATCGGTGCACATTTCAAACATTCAGCACTACAAAAATATATTAGCGAACTGAACAGAGAATCGGTTTTACACGATATTCGTATTTTGCGACATTCTACCGAGCCATTAAACGAAGGTGAAAGTTATCTAATTACTATCGACGATGATGCGAAAACTGAAAAAATAAGTGAACCGGAAGAAATCTCCGATCTCGAAAATTTCGTAAAAATCGAAAAAGATGAAAGTGAAAAAATATTATAAAACTTTTTAATTCAATTTTGTTTTGATTTATTTAACTTCGAAATTTTCAATTTTGAATATAATTTAAAACTTTTTTAAAAGTTTTAAGATTTTAAAGTTTTACTTTTCAATTTTACTTTTTCAAAATGTTTTAACCCTCGTAAATAATGATAACCTTTTGGTGGTGCGTATGCTAATTCTCGCCATAGCGGATACGTACCGCGCCACCATTGTTGTATTCGTTTTGCGCTACGTAATCGCACGATAAAATGACGTAACATACGAATTATTGGCGCTGCTTTCGCGTCGTGCAGTTTCTGTTGTGCTTTAATGTAATCTCGCATATTTTGGCTACAGTCATGAGCTGCATCCCAATCTGTAGCACCGTGAGCGATCATCAATTCTGCTAGCTCTATATTTCCACAATAACAAGCACTGCGTAATCCTCCATCCCAATCTGTGGCACCGTGAGCGATCATCAATTCTACTAACTCGATGTGTCCACCATAACAAGCATTGCGTAAACCCAAATTCCAATCAGTAGCACCATGTGCGATCATCAATTTTACTAGCTCTATATGTCCGTTTCGGCAAACATTGTATAATCCTTTATCCCAATCTGTGGCGCCATGTGCGATCATCAATTCTGCTAACTCGATATGCCCGCCTTGGCAAGCATCGCGTAAACCTTCATCCCAATTCGTGGCACCGTATTCGATCATCATATTTGCTAACGCGATATATCCACAATAACAAGCATTGCGTAATCCTCCATCCCAATCTGTAGCACCGTGAGCGATCATCAATTCTGCTAATTCGATGTGTCCACCATAACAAGCTCTGTATAAACCCCCGTCCAAATCCGTAGCGCCCCTCGCGATCATCAGTTCCACTATCGCGGCGTGTCCGCCTTCGCAAGCATCGCGTAAACCTTCATCCCAATTTGTGGCACCATGCGCGATCATTAATTTTGTTAGCTCTACATATCCACCTTCACAAGCTTCACGTAAACCTTTATCCCAATTTGTGGCTCCATGTGCGATCATTAATTTCGCCAACTCGATATGTCCGCATAGGCAAGCGTAATGTAAACCTCCGTCCCAATTTGTAGCACCTTGTGCGATTAGTAGTTCTGCTAGCTCTATATGTCCACAATAACAAGCACCGCGTAATCCTCCATCCCAATCTGTGGCTCCATACGCAATCATCATTTCCGCTATTGTCTTATGACCGCCTTCGCAAGCACCATATAAACCCGAATTCCAATCAGTAGCACCATTCGTAATTGCAACATTTATCAAGTCGACATCGCCATTTTTACAGATGACTAAAAAATCTTTATTTGGATTAATCGACATTTTATTAAATCTTATTTAAAACTTTTTTTAAAGTTTTAAGATTTTTTATTTTCAAAGTTTTATTAACTTCGAATTTTCATTTAATTATTTTTTCATCTATTTTTTTTCAATTTTCGATTAAAACTTTTTTTCAGTTTTGTTATTTTTTTCAGTTTTGTTATTTTTAATTTTTTTAACTTTTATTTTTTTAAATTTCTATTTTTTTTAATTTTTTATTTTTTTTTAAATTTGTTTATTTTTTAAATTTTATTTTAAAAAATAAAATTTTATTTCAAAGTTTTTTAATTTTTCGAAATGTTTGGTGCATCAGCTAATTCGCACCAAAATCGTTGAATTCGTTTTACTTGATGCGATAACATAATATAACGTATTCAATAATCTTCTTTTTCCTCCAATACGACCGATACTGCATCATTTTCGTTATTCGTTATATCCACTTCCGCAATCCGTATCGTGTAATATCCGATACGAATCGTAGCGCCATGTTTGACCATCAATTTTGCGATTGCGACGTGTCTACATACGCACGCATAATAAAAACCATTACTCAAGTCAGTTGCGCCATGTTTGACTAACATTTCTGCTATTACGACATGTCCATTTTGACAAGCCGCAAGTAAACCCCCATTCAAATACGTAACTCCGTGTGCAATCATCAATTCAACTATTGCGGCATGTCCACAAGAACTGGCCACGAGTAAACCTCCATCAAAATCAGTGGCACCATGTGTGATTGCTAAATTAACAGCGTCGACATCGCCATTTTTACAGGCGATTCGTAATTCTTTGTCGGCCGAGGTAGACATTTTATATGCAGGATTTTATTTTTTAAGTTTTCAATTTTGTTTATTTTTTAAGTTTTCAATTTTGTTTATTTTTTAAGTTTTCAATTTTGTTTATTTTTTAAGTTTTCAATTTTGTTTATTTTTTTTTCAATTTTTTTTTAATTACGAATTAAAAAAAATGAAAATTTATATTCACTACATCTTTCTTTTACTTTTGATTTATCCAAAAACGAAATGACTGAAAAAAATAATTTAGTCGAGGAATGTGTTTTGTATCAATTATGTTTAGCTGGTGATACTGATTCATGTCAAAATGCTATTTTAAAAGGAGAATGTGATTTTAATGCGGGATTAGCCGGTGCATGTAGAGGAGGACATGAATCATTGATTTATTTAATGAAAAATTTAGGTGCAACAGATTTTAACTTAGGCCTAATATGTGCTTGTATGGGAAATCAACCGGCTATTGTATCTTTAATGCTTAAATTTGGAGCTACCAAAATTGATAATGGATTTTATGGCGCGTGTATAAAAGGCCATTTAACGATTGTTTATTTGATGTTATCAAGAGGCGTATGTGACATCGATAGGGGAGCACTTACTGCATGTAGATACGATCATTTAGATATATTGATGGTATTAATCGAACATGGCGCAACTAATATAGGATATTGTCTACAAGAAGCATGTCGAAAGGGACACGTAGAAATAGTTAAATATTTAATTAATCGAGACACAATTGTTAACATTACCGACCTTAATAAATGTTTGTATTTTGCTTGTTTCTCGGGTAGTTTATCGATAATTGATTTAATGTTAGAACGAGGCGCCAACGATCTTGATTGTGCATTGATTGGCGCTTGTCAAAGCGGAAAATTAGATATAGCTAATTATATTATCGGTCATGGTGCTACAAATATGGAAAACGCATTATATGGTTCTTGTTATAACGGAAATTTGGAGCTGATAAATACGTTTATCAGACTTGGCGCTACGAATTGGAACCATGGATTGGCCGGTGCTTGTTTAGGTGGACAAATCGAAATTGTAAAGTTAATGAAAGAATTAGGTGCAACGAATCTTAATTGGGGTTTATCTAATGCGTGTTTAGCCGGATATGCCGATATCGTTGACTTATTGTTGGAATATGGTGGAACAATTACAGATAAATGCGAGACTCAAGCTAGAGTCAAAAAAAATAATAATATTATTAAATTTATAAAAAATAAACGAAACCAAAAAGCAAATAATACAATTAAGAAATTTATATATTCATTTCAGTTCCAATTTCATATTTCTAATTATTATAAACCGCCAAGCGGAGCGATCTATTTAAAATACAAATCACATTTCGCACAAAAGATTACAAATTTTGAAAAAATACAAAAAAAATGAAAAAAAACTTTTTAAAAATTTGAAAAAAATTTGAAAAAAATTTGAAAAAGTAAAAAAAACAAAATTTGAAAAATTAAAAAAAACAAAATTTGAAAAATACAAAAAAATGAAAATTGAAAATACAAAAATTAAAAAAATACAAAAATTAAAAAATACAAAAAATTAAAAAAGTTAAAATTGTAGATTTTTCAAAAGTAAAAATTTATAGAACAAAAATGCCAATTGACCCTGCGGAGTTTAAAAAATCATCGTGTGAGGGCAGTTTGACGATTCAACCGACAAGTATTATAACGCAGGTATTACAAAACAAATATGGTAATTCCATCAAATTCGCTGATTTATCACAACATACGCAGTATACTCTTCGTGCGATATTTCGACGTTATAGTGCGGAAATGATTTTTAATTTGCTACCGAATACTTTTGGTGACGAAGAATGTACGATGTTACTTTATTCGCTACGTTACGGATTAAATTAATGACGAAAGACTAACAACATCGCCATTTTCTTTTGTATAAGTATTAATTTGCGTACGTTCTTCGTACGTATCATCAATACCAAATTCTTCCGAAAGTGATATGACTACTCGTTCACGTTGTTTCGATGCGCGTTCATTTTCCATTATTTGTACTTGTCGATACACTTCCGCATCGAGTGATTCGTAACCACCACGTTTTGAGTTATATACCAACTCAATTTCACGTTCAGTAAAATCGGTGCGACGCCAAATATTTACAAAAGGCCAATCAATATGTTCCGAGGCAAGTTCGTTAATTTTATCATATAGTCGTAATTTATTTAACCAATATACATCCGTTCGGTTTACGGTATCGAATTTAAACACTTCTTCGCGTTTCGTTGACGGCATAGGCATAAGTAACGACATATCCGGCGATATCCATCCGTCTAAAACAGATACTGCATACGATTTAACAAAACCGGTTGAATAATCGACATTAATTGACGGAATAACGATATAATTTGGACGTGTTTGTCGAGATGGTGACATTTTTTTAGTCGTTGTAATTGGTAACGTATTAACGTCTAAAACTTTTGCATATTTATTATATGCCGGTAAAAAGTACATATCTTGCGCTTTGTCGTATACCGCAAGACGTAATCGAAATGCGTCATAAATACATCGTTTAATACGCGTTACAAATACTTCCGCTTCGGATATACTGCGACATATTACGAGGCGAATATCTTCTTCAGGTCTGACATAATAACCTAATTCCGCTAATTCAACAATCCACGATTGACGCATTTGTTCCGCACTCGAAATCGTTTTATGCGACGCGCCAATAGATTCACACCATGCGGTTATTTCGATATTTTTATCGATGTGTGCATCGAGAAAGGCGTAATGTATGAAAACGAAGTTAATAAGTGCGTCCGATATCCATAATCGACTTTCTATACCGACTATTTCGTCGAATTCTTCGCGCTGTTTTTGATACTTATCTAACATTTCTTTTGCGCGAGATCTACGTTCTTTCGACACGCCTTTGGCCGTACATTTAACGCTAGTACTAAGAAATTTCGTATCAACATCGCGTAATCGTACACCGGCTTCGATGTAAGCCGCGATAATTAATACGTAATCTAAAGGCGCATCGTGAATAATACCGGCAACAATTAATCGCGCCGTTTCTATTGATTGGACTTTTGATAATTTCGAAATTATTTCGCCGACGATTGTTATTTTTTCGACAGTTGCGATATTTAATACGTACAATTTTTGTAAAGCTCTACAATAAATGTCGTCATTTGGTGTATCAATTAATTCAGTTTGTTGTAATCCTAACCAAAACGCAGTTTCCGGTATTTTAACGGAATTTTTATAATATAGCGGTAATTGCATTTTGCTAGTTTTAACGTCTTCGAAACGCGATTGCCAATATATGATACTACTTAACAATGACATCGAAAAATCGGTTAATTGTGCGTGTGTTGTATGGTTTTCTTCAAACGCTTCGAACGTCGCTTCCGTAAATAGTGGATAATAAAAACCTTCGCTAGTACGTCCTGCTCTACCACGACGTTGAATTGCCATTTGTTTAGAAATAGGTCGAGTAACAAATGTCACCGAATCATATAAAGGATTATATTCACTCGAATTAAAAAGGCCACTATCTATAACGTAACGTAAATTATGCATGGTTAATCCCGCTTCTACCACCGGTGTAGACACGATGACTTTTCTAAATGCTTTATATTGTTTATCCAAAATTTCGACCGAAATTTTTCGTGATTGCATAGTTGTTTCTCGGAACGTTTTTTGTCCGTAATAATAACTAGCCGCATCCAATATTATTGGTGCGAGTGGTTTGTCGCATGCGCCGTTATTTTCTAACGCACATTTTTTATTCATACCGTTGATACTACCGATGATATTTTGTATATCAAACGATGTTGGCGCAAATACTAATACATTTTCATCGGCTACACTGTCACGTTGGTTAATATCGAAAACAATTTTCGTAACAGCAGACGTCCAGTTACCTATATCAGCTGGCGCGAAAAATTGCGTTCCATTCCACGGAATACCGGTCACTAGAACGACTTTTCCACCGCCAAAATAATCAACAACTTCTTGTATATTAAATTTCGCGCTCATTATAACGACAAATGGACTTTTTGCGTATGCGAAAGATTGTAAAAGAACATCGCGAATTTTCATCAATAACATAATAACTGGAAGTTCGAGTAGATGTATTTCATCAACGATGATAATATCGTATTTTTTAAGAAAATCTTCCAATGTGTTCGAATAAATTTGATTTGATAGAATATCCGTCGTCATAAATTGTATACCACCTCTTTCTGGAGGGAATGATTCGACTCCAGTTTCAAATCCGATGTTTTCTCCGTATTTTAATTCTTTAAATGGTTTCGTTACATTTGGTGATTTAGAAAGAACATTTGCTACATAATACGACGTATTTTTCGCGAGAATAACACGCGGTTGTAATACGGCTATGCTTAATAAGCGTTTAACAGATATGTTAAGTAATTCAACAGGTAGTACCGTCGTTTTTCCGGTACCGGTACCGGATTGTAATACTAATACTCGATTGTCGATACCGCGTTTATCTACGAATTCATTTTCTCTGAACCAATCCGAAATATATTCTATTGGTGTCTGTTTTTCGGATTTTTTTCGTTCACTAACTGACATACCGGAACGATCTAAAAATTCTGGTGTGTATAAAGGTCTCGCAGACATTTTTTGTTTTTTTAATAGTTGTAATTATAAATATATATTTATAATTTAAATTTTAAAAAAAGTAAACTTTTTTTAAGACTTTTTACCGAAAAGTGCGATTTTTTTGTCGGAAAAATTTGCGAAAAAAGGTCGGCTTAAAAATTTCTGTAGCCAAAAGGGCTTACAATTTTAGCGATTTTTTTAAAAATTTTAGCGATTTTTTTATAAAAAATCTTTTTTTAACTCTGCGCACCGCTAAAAATTCCTTGCGTGCCTATCACGCAGAGTAGTCTTTCTTTGCGCACCCGGCGCGCGAGCTAAAATTTCGTTATTTTCCGATTTTTTCAAAAAAGTCCAAAGTCTCTTTTTTTTTTCGAATTAAGAAAAAAAGTTTATTTTTTTTATTTTTTTGTTATAAAAATTTGCGAAAAATTAGTCGGTTTTTTAAAAAAACTGCAGCCAAAACCCTAGCATTTCTAACGAGTTTTTTCTAAAAAAATCTTTTTTTTACTCTGCGCATCGCGAAAAATCCCTTGCGTGCCTATCACGCAGAGTACCTTTACCTTGCGCACCCGGCGCACGAGGTAACTTTTTCTCATTTTCCGATTTTTTCAAAAAAAGTCTAAAGTCTCTTTTTAAAAAAAAATTAAAAAAAAGTTCGAATTTTTTGTTATTTTTTTGTTATTTTTTCGTCGATAAACTTTTAGACTTTTAGACTTTATTTGTTCGCCAACCTGTTTTAAAATATTTATTATCGTAATTATACGGAATCGATAATGCACACGAACCGTCTTTATCCGGGTAATGCATCCATACCATGCGATCGTCTCGTTGTCCTTGTTTTCGTGCGTTATATGTTTCGTGAAAGTGTTGCGATGTTTCTGAAATTGATTGATATCCAAAATAAGATAATGGTATAGTAAAAAGTGCGATGTCGTCTGCGAAAACAGTGGTATCGTGTTTTTCGCGATTTTTTTCGTCTTTTTTTTCATGACTTTTAAACAATGTATGCATTGTCCGTATCATATATTCAATTGATTTATAATACAATAGCGCGATATCCGATGGAATATTATTATATTCCGGATCGCCATACAAATAATGTGCGAGAAAGAATAATAATGCGTATTGCGTACTACAGAGATATAAGCCATGTGTACCAATTTTATTTTGTATCGCTGATATTTTATCGCGAGACGTATCGTATATTCTATAAGTATTTCCCGGTATTTTAGTCGAACATATTTCCGAAGCGTGTAAAATACCTATTAACGGTTCGCATACGTATTTTGTCGTTACGGAAAGATATTGTTTTAACGAATCGATATCATAGGTTAAAAGATCGGTAGTTTGATATATTTCCGGAGTTTCATACGATACTTGAATATCATTTACAGAAAATTTCGAGCGTATTGCAACTGTATCATTTGGAAAATATCGCGAGAAAATCGTATTTATTAACGCATATGCGGCAAATCCCGATAAACACGCGTTATCGCGTATACCACGAAACGGTATTTTAACCATTGTTGTTTTTGGCGGTTTCACGGTATCCTCCACATTAATCGGATATGCAGTGACTATTAAATCGTAACGTGTAGCGTCTTTTTTTGCTCGGTGTAAAATCGTCTCAGTTGGCGTTTTTTCGTAAATTTTGCTCAACGAATGATGCATATCTATTCGTTGATAATCCGGATGTCGTATTGATAATCCATCCTTACCGCGTAGTACACGTATCTTTTCGTAAATATGTAATGGTACATAAGTTAAATCAGCTACTGGATAAAATCGTACTCGAACTCGCACTGTCTGCATATGATAAGCCGGAATAACCGAAACGTCATCGATACCGCGCGAACATAGTAATGAGCCTAGTTTATAACCAATTTGTACGGGATCTGTACAAACACAGTCGTAATCTGGAACGGTGTTATCGCCATAAATACCGTCATTACCCGCGAGTTTTAACGCGATATCGATCGATAAACCACCGACTAGTTTAACATCGTGAGCGGATAAAAATTCGCGAACGATTTCGAATGATTCGTGTAACTGTTTAAAGTTTATATTGTATATATACATCAAATAGTCCGGATCCATGATTTTGATTTTCAATTAAAATTATAAATAATTGCCAATAATATAATTTAAGAACACTTAAAACTTTTTTAAAAAAGTTTAAATAAAATTTGAAAATATATAATTTAAGAATAATTTAAAAACTTAAAAAGTTTAAATAAAATTTGAAAATATATAATTTAAGAATAATTTAAAAACTTTTTAAAAAAAGTTTAAATAAAAAATGGCAAATTCTTTAAATTCCGAAGTTTTAAATTCCGAAGTTTTTCGCGAACTCGTAAAAAAGTACGATTCAAAATCCGACGAAACCGAAACGGTATTTTCCGAATCGAGTGAAATAGAACGGAACAGTTGTGATGATTGTGGTGGATATATGGAAATTATTCGCGATGGTAGACGTTGTAAAAATTGCGGACTATTGACTACTGTTTTTAACGAAAAAACTACCGACATTGTTACGGGTTATAGCGGATTAAATGTGCCATTATCGTTTAAAGGAGATGGTGACCTTTACGATTTTAATCACGTTATTATGAATGCAGTACCTTCCGGAATTAAACAAACTGATATCGAATTAATTACGGAACAAATTAAATCGAAGTTATTGCCGAATAGTAATGTTCCGCATAATATTTGCATAGAAGCTGCGGAATACTATCAAAAAATTAAAATAGGAAGTAATAAGTCGGTATTTCGTGGCGATGTTCGTACGAGTATATTTGCGGGTTGTATTAAAATCGGATTTATAATAAACAATATTGTTTACACCGATAAAGAAATCGCCGCAATGATGACGAATGTTACGCCAGCTGACGTACGAAATGGTGAAGACGTCGTTAGACAATACGTATCATTTCACGATCCAATTCGCGCAATCGATACTACAAATAGGTTGTTAATCGATCAATTAAATGATTTTGAATACGACGAAAAATACGCGGGATTTGCCGTTGAATTGACCGACGTTATTTCGGAACCACGAAATGTCGATCAGACATCATTTACACCAGAAACTGTTCGCTGCTGCATTTTATATATCATCGGTATTATCGAAGGACAAAAAGACGAAGTTGAACGACGAATTTATAGCGATAAAAAAATTTCACGAAGTAGTTTAAAGCGTATTTACAAAAAAGTTGTTTCGAATATAAATAATCCAAAAATATTCGGAATTTTTGGTAAATATGGCATCGATACGAGTAAGTTAAAGTTAAAATTTAAAAACTAAAAATCTCAAAACTTTGAAAAAAGTTTTGAATAAATTTAAATTGGATCAAAATCGTCGCCTTCATTTTCTTCATTTTCATTTTCATTTTCTTCATTTTCATTTTCATTTTCATTTTCTTCAAATTTATTTTTTATATTTTCATTTTCACTTTCTTCAAATTTATTTTTTGATAGTGCACTAAATTCGTTATTTTTATATAAAGCGGCATATACCGTATCATCGCCTAATATAGTGCAAGTTTGGTTATCTCTATTATAATGAATCGAAATCTTTTGTGGTAGATAACGCGGAGTTTCCGATAAAGTTGCATCTATCACGGTAATGTTTTTATCGCGTCGTTTTGCATTCGATAATGTAGCATCGCAACATGTATTTTCAATTACGCTATCTTGACCATCGATGATAATATAAAATGGTGTTGTTATTGACGATTTTTGACCTTTCCATGGTGCTACATACATATATATTGCTTGAGATCCGGAATTTGCGCAAAATGCTTCAGGTGCTTGCCATATTCCCGCGATATTCGGTACGGTTGATGTAAACGTTACAAAATATAATATTGCTATTATGATTAAGACAGCAATTGCGATAATTAAGACATTTTTCATTTTTTTTTAAATTTTAAATTTTAATTTTTTTAAAAATTTACTTCTAATAATTTTAAAATTAAATTATATATATTTTGATTTTTTTAATTTAAAAAAAACGTAAGCAAATTTTTAAAATTATATGTTTAAATTTTCAATATAGTTTAAATCGTTTGAGATTTTTTTAAAATGTTCGAAACTTTGTAGATAACGTAGACCATTTGGTGGTGCGTATGCTAATTCACGCCATAACGGATACGTACCACGCCACCATCGTTGTATTCGTTTTGCATTACGCATTCGCACGATAAAACGACGCAACATACGAATTATTGGCGCTGATCTCGCATCGTGTAATTTCCATTGTGCTTTAATATATTCTTTTATACTTTGATGACAGTAACGAACCGCATCCCAATCAGTAGCGCCGTATGCGATCATCAATTTTGCTAGCTCTATATATCCATAATAGCAAGCGTTGCGTAAACCTTCATTCCAATCCGTAGCGCCACGCACAATCATCATATTCGCTAACTCGACTTGTCCACCTAAACAAGCGCCACATAAACCCCAGTTCCAATCCGTAGCGCCACGCACAATCATCATATTCGCTAACTCGACTTGTCCACCGAAACAAGCGCCAGCTAAACCCCTGTTCAAATCCGTAGCGCCGCGCTCAATTGCGGAAATAGCTGAGTCGACGTCACCATTTTTGCAGGCTGCTAGTAAATATTCATTCAGATTATTCGACATTTTTATATGTTTGATTTTACTTCGATTTTTTTTAATTTTATTTTTATTTAAAACTTTTTCAATTTTAAAAAAAAACGTAAACAAATTTTATTAAATCTCATTTTTTTTAGAATTTTCAAAGTTTTAAGATATTTCAGTTTAAAATTAAAAAGTTAATTTTGGATTTAATTTTGAAAATATTTTTTTCGAATTTTTAAAGTTTCAAGTTTTACTTATTTTGTTGACTCGGTAACATACTAAATGTCGTTGGCAATCCGATTTTCATTGCGGTTGATGCAGGCACGATTTTTGGAGCCGCCGGTGTAAACGTCGTATAATTGTAAACTGGTGGTTGTGATGTTGGCCACATATTTAGCGGCGTTGCAGCAGTCACTGTCGGAATTTGCATAGAAACAGCAGTATTCGACGATTCTCCCGTGCTTTCGGGCTGTTGTGGGAATAGCCCTGGAATTTGACCAACTTGGTTTAGCTGTTTAGGCATATTCGTCGTCATAAACTGCGGAATATTCGGATACATTGTCGGAGCGCCATACTGTTGAGGCAAATATGTCGCTGGCTGCGCTGTGACAGCTTTACCTTTACCTTTACCTTTACCGGCACCACCCGTAGTGGCCTTTTTCGCGGTCTGCGGCTTAATGATCGTACTTGCAGGTAAATCTTTCGCGAATTGCGCAATTAATTCGATTTCATCGATGTTAATATTCGAACCATTATCGAGTTCGAGAATTTTTTCTAAAACTACTGTATCAGAAATTTCGTGACGTTTTGTCGTTGACAAACGATCGACAATGAATACGTAACGAGCCAAATTACTCGCGATAATGTTAAAGAATGCGAAGATGCTGTTAAATGCGAAATTGTTAATTGCTGCATGATTATTAATATCAAGTAAATTACTTATATTGTTTCGGTAAGTAATCAATTCATGTTCACTAAATAGCGAACTTTGTGCAAATCCGATTACGTTAATCATATAACGCGCAATACACGGATCTTTAGCACTGATTGTCTTACAAATCCATTCATTAACGTTTTGAGGCGCTTCTGCTTCAAATTTCGCGCGAATTTCCGCGCATGTTTTTCCGAAACTTCCAAAGAAGTAGATTAAAACTGCGCCTAATTTTTTCGAAAATACAAACGGACTTGCTGCAGTGGTCTCCGTTTGTTCTGCGGGCATTGCGGGATCCGTAGGTTCGACTGGATCCGTGGTTTCTTCAACATTCGGAGTTTCATCAGCTGCCCCAGCAACGTTTACACTAAACGCTTTTCCGTAAGTCGTCATATAATTTTGAACAGCTTTCATAACAAAATCCTTGAATAGCGTTAAAACAGCGTCGATATTCTTTCGGTCGTAAACACCAATAACAGATCCGATATGCGGAGCAAATTTATATTGCAAATCCGTCGATGAAATCTGCACTTTCGGTGTTGTTGTCTTCTTTTTCTTTTCCTTTTCCTTTTTAACAGTCATATCTTGCATCATTCCGGTCATTTGTTCCATTTGTTGATTCGGCATTTGTTGAAAACCGGCTGCTGAAAATGACGGAATCTGCATCATTTGATTTTGTTGATTTAATTGATCTGGTTGATTTTGTTGGCCAGGTTGAAATTGTTGACCAAGCTGATTTTGTTGACCTGGCTGAAATTGTTTAGGCTGACTCATCTGACCGAGTTGGTATTGGTACGGCTGACCACCCTGCATATACCCTTGCGATTGGTTTGGTTGGTTTGGTTGGTTAACTTGATTGGTTTGCATTTTACGAGATTTTCAAGCAATGTTATTTTCCTCAAAACAGTTTTCAATTTTTATTTTATTCAATTTTTAAAACTTTTTTATTAAATTTCATTTCTTCGAAATTTCAATATTATTTTTAAAATTTTAAATTTAATTTTATTAAATTTAAAAATTGAAAAAGTAATAATAAAATATAAGTATTTAAAAGATTTACAAATGATAAATTTGTTCTTTTCGACACCAAAATAACAACAATGGGTATACAAAATTTCTTTAAAATTTTCGAAAAATATGCGGAAACGACAACTTGGCAAAAAATTTCGGGTACCAAAATAGCAATTGACGCAAGTATTTTTATATATCGCGCAATTCTCGGTATGCCACACGTAACCGAACTTACGGACAACGGCGGTAATATTACATCGCACATAAATGCGATCGTAAACTTATACGTTAAATGTAAAAAATATAATGTAACGCCTATTTTCGTATTTGATACAAAAGCTGCGGAACAAAAACAAACAGTTTTAGCGCAACGTCACGCATTACGAGAATCCGCAAAACTCGAAGCCTCCGCATTATCAGCACAAATTGCGAAATACGAACAAACTCCGTTACATAAACCAAGCGCAATGGAATTTATGCGTCTTTTAACCGATACGGACGTCGAAACACTCGACGTTCCGACAACAGCCGCAGCAATTCCCGTTTTCTATCACGGAGTATCGATCGACACTATTTGCGACCAAACGTCGCAAGTGAGTCGAATGCTTGCACGAACGTGTGTTACGAGCGATTTAGAACGCGCAATCGTATTCGCAATACAATTCGATATGCAAAATATTCGCTTTGTTGGCGATGGTTCCGAAACATTAACAAATCTCGAATTTATCGCGGAAAAGCCGCGCGACCACGCGATAATTATATACGTTATACAACAATATTGCGAATACGTTTCCGTGAATAATACGGATGTTGTATTAACCGAAGACGTACCGACTATTTGCGGATTTCGGTGCGAATCGTGGCGAGAATTATACGATAACGCGCAAACTGCGGAATGGCCGGAATATCTCGCGCAAATCTCGCGCACGATCGCGTCAAAAGCCGAAATGCTCGACGCGAATACGTTACCTGATGACGTGCTTCCTACGGGGTTGATAACGGATGAAGCGTATATTTCATTAATACAACAACAAGCGGAAATTGAAGGCGAAAATACGAATCAGTTAGAATTACTTCGTCAAAAACTCGCGTCTAAAGAAAAACAATCTTTTTCGATGCGTAACGAAGTCGATGACGCTAAACAATTACTTAAATTACTCGGTATCGCATTTATTCACGCATCTGACGGATACGAAGCGGAACATTTAGCGGCGCAATTAACCATCGATCGCGTAACGGATGCCGCTGTAACGAGCGACGCAGATGCGTTAATTTTTGGCGCAACACGTGTTATCCGAATGTTACCGAAAAATCGCCTACAACAATTCGAATTAGATAAAATTTTATCGGCAGAACAAATAAATCGCGAACAACTCGCGACTATTGCGGTCGCTCTTGGTAGTGATTTTGCGGAAAAAACGCGAGGTATAGGCGTGAAAACGTATAAAAAAATATTAGTAAAACAAGCGTTGACAGCGCAACAAAACGCAGCTAAAGCGATGTTTTTAACGCAGTGTCCGTACGATGCGCAAGATTTTGTCCGCGAACCCGTACGCATTATAGACGCGATTAATTGGCTAGTTGACGAAAAAAGATTCAATCGCGAACGCCTCGAAAAAATGTTACTCGGTACAAAAAATTAACAAAAAAAATTAAAATAAAATTAAAAAAAACAAACAAATAAAATTAAAAACTTTTTTTAAAAAAAAATGAAAACTTTTTTTAAAAAAAAATGAAAACTTTTTTTTAAAAATTTGAAAATAAAAAATCTCAAAACTTTGAAAAAAGTTTTGAATAAAATTGAAAATAAAAAATCTCAAAACTTTGAAAAAAGTTTTGAATAAAATTGAAAATAAAAAATCTCAAAACTTTGAAAAAAGTTTTGAATAAAATTGAAAATAAAAAATCTCAAAACTTTGAAAAAAGTTTTGAATAAAATTGAAAATAAAAAATCTCAAAACTTTGAAAAAAGTTTTGAATAAAATTGAAAATAAAAAATCTCAAAACTTTGAAAAAAGTTTTGAATAAAATTGAAAATAAAAAATCTCAAAACTTTGAAAAAAGTTTTGAATAAAATCGAAAATAAAAAAATAAAATCGAAAAAGTATCCGAACTTGCGCAAACGTTGACGATATCGAATGACGCATGTTGTGATCGGTATTTTTCGACCGTGTAAAACTGGTCAGGTCTACTCGGCTATATACGTGAGGCGGTGCAATAGAGTGACCAAATCTCATCACCGCCAATTCTATACGCACTAACCGTAATCGATAATTAACGAATAAATATCGATTATAATTTAATTAAATGTTTGATTTCGTCAATCTTATCATCTTTTTTAAGTTCGTAATATTGCGAAACGATTTTACGAAAACTCTTATGATCATTAACATTGTATTTTGCGGAAGTATTTAATGCGCTATCTGGATACGGATCATCTAACAATTGTAAAATTGACATGACTATCGTCTCAAACCAAAACATAGCGGACCATTGATTTTTTAACGTATCTAGACAAATATGTCCGTCTTCGCTAACGTTAACATGCCACATCGGAGTTATAAATCGACACGTTGGTGGTACAGTCGGATAATAATGTCCATCCTCACCTGCAGAAAATATCGCTTCTACTACGTGCTCTTGACCATAATAAACGGAATCGATATTCGTGACTGTGAAAATAAAATACATTTTTTGTATGTTATTTTCGTCATAAGCGAGGCAGAAAACTTCGCTTTTTTTCGCTTCTTCGATCTCACTACGAAGACGTTGAAACATCTTTTTTTCACGACTCATTTTTTTTGATTTTTTTCAATATTTTTAAATCTCAATATTTTTAAATCTCAATTTTTTTTCTAATTTTCGATATAATTTAAAAATTCGAAGAAATATTTTATCATAATTTTATTTTCAATTTTTAAATTATATCGAAAATTCGAAAATTCGAAAATTCGAAAAAAAAATGTTTCACGTTTAAAAAAATTGAGATTTAAAAATTTTATTTTTTTTTAGCCTTATTTTTTTAGTTTTATTTTTTTTTATTTTTATTTTTTCAGTTGTAAAAATTTTAAATCGATGCGATATTTACTTTTTTTGGGCTGCCAATTTTTTCGCTTCTTTTTCTTGTTTCGCGATTTGTTTGCGTTGTTCGATTGCGGCTTTATCCATCGCGGCTTTCGCATCGTGTTCCGGTTTAAATTTCGCTTCGTAAGCTTTACGAATTTCGGTAATTTCGCGTACGATTCCGCGGCTATCTGGCGCGGTCCCAGCGCTCAAAACTTTATAGATTTGGCGGCCGACTTCCGCGAGGTCAGTTTTACCGGAATACGCCGCGGCTAATTCCGCTAACTTTGCGATGTTCTTGAAAATAACGCTGTCGTAACTATTCGCGTAAACCCATTCGACAAACGCGCTATTATTCGTTACATTCTTACGCAACGGGTGACGTTCCAATTCGGGAACAACGGGTAACGGAACGACTTGTTTCGGTTTAGCAGTATCTGATTTAGCAGCGCGTGTTGCGCGCTTACTCGCGTGTAATTCGGCAAATGCGTTTTCTAACGCGGTTAATCTCGCGATGACACCATTTTTAAACGCGTAATATTCCGGATCCGAAACGAAAGCTTGTTGGTGAAATTGCGGTTGTTGCATACCGCCGCCCATATACGGATAATTAGGTTGCATTATTTGTTAAACAAACGGTAACAAAAACGTAATACTGATAACTTTTATTGACGTAAAACAAATTTCAATTTTAAAAAAACGTTAATGGCATTAAATACGCGAATTTAAAGCGGTCTAATTTTACGAACGCTTACGCAATTTACGCGGTCCCGACATGAACTGACGCATTTTTTTCGGCCAGTCCAGTCCACGGCCCACCGTGATTTAGATATCTGTAATACGGATCGGTAGTATCGAGTATCACACCGTCTTTAAACGCGATAGATTGTTCGAAATCTCGAGCGGGTCCGTTGACAGGTATCACATTTTTCTTCGATAATTGCACGACTTTTGTTTCGGCGGATTCGTCGATATTTTCGTATGTCGGATTAGTTTGCGTCAGTCCTTCGACATCCTGATACATTCTGCGGCGATTTTTCGATACTTCTACATCTTTAAACATTTCTTGCGCCTTAACATCACCCATTAACCAACGTTTATTTGGCTGATCATTGACACCTTCCGTTTCTTTTACCGCAACTTGTATCGCGTTGTCAATCGGAGATTTTCCAGTTTTAAAATGATGTCTTGGGTAATCGATAAAAGTTTGTGTCATCTCGTTATTTTTAACTAAATATATATCGACCAATGCGAGTATGATCATTACGATAACAAATGAAATGATCAAAACTGTCGGTACGAAACCGAAATAGCCACTCCGTTATCCATGTTTTCAATATCATTTAATTTAAATAAAATATAATTTTAAAAATATTTTTTCGCATAAATTAAATTAAATCAAAATTGAAAATTTAAAATTTAAAAAAAAATACAAACGGTAAAAAATCTCAATCGAAAATTTAGAATCGAAAATTTATAATTTAAAAAATACAAATAATAAAATCTCAATCGAAAATTTAGAATTAAAAATTTAAAATTAAAAATTTAAAATTAAAAAAATACGAGTGATAAAAATCTCAATCGAAAATTTAAAATTAAAAAAAATAAATCTTAAAACTTTTGAAAAAAGTTTTAAACAAGATGGCTTTTAATGGCGTTGTTGACGAAACTGGATTATTTATTTTTCAACCGTTATTTCGTTTACGTGCCGCAAAACAACTTAGATGGACTGTCTTCGTACGTTTGGTAAAAATTTCGTCGAAACTTGACGCACCCGGTGTAAATTGGAACGTATTACACGAAGGTACAGTACCGATAAATAGATCGATGATAGATGGCACGGAAAAGATTCCGATTGGTACTATAGCGGAATTATGGACGGAAGCCGGCCAAATTGACGGACAAATTACGCGATCGGAACCGACGTATATCGAATCCGGAAAAAATATCGGAAAACGAAACGAAACGAATATTGTACAACAGGCTTTAATGAATGCGAGAACCTTATATAATAAAAAAATAACGGAAGGATATCACACCGAAGGCGTAAAAACCGCGCAAACGCGTATTTATCCGATGGCAGCACACGATGTCGGAAAATTCGAACGAAAACTCGTATTTCCGAGTTATACGCAGAGAAAATTTGACGGAGATCGTTGTATGTCTCAAATAGTACGCAACACGGATAATTCGCTTGTTGTTGATATGTATTCGCGACGTTTAAAAGATATTCCGGGATTTTTCGAAATACGAGCGGAGCTATTGCCGGCATTTGACGCGATTTCGCGCGAAGGATACCAAATCATTATTGATGGTGAACTATATAAACACGGACTAAATTTACAAACAATTACGGGAATTGTTCGCAACGAAGTTAAATTGGATCAACTTTATTATCATATATTCGATTGTTACGTCGTAAATAATCCGCAAATGCCGTTTACGCAACGTCTCGGAATATTATTGAAATTTGCGGAAAATATACCGCAACATTACGTGAAACTAGTCGAAACTTATCTCGTCAATAATTACGACGATTTAAAACGTTATTCCGACACGTTTCTACGCGAAGGTTACGAAGGCGCTATGTGGCGCGATCCAGCGGGTTTATACGAAACGTCTGCTGATGGCGAAATTCGGTCATATCAATTAATGAAACTAAAACCAGTACATCGCGAAGAATTTCGCGTTGTTGGATATACACACGGCGAAAAGGGGCGCGAACGCGGCGCATTGATATGGGAATTAGAGACGCCGCAATCAACGGCGCCAGATGGCCGAATTACACCGAGTGTCCATTTTACATCCGTTCCATTAGGTACTATCGAAAGTAGACGAGAGCTTTTAACGGATGCCGAAAAACATTTTAATGAAAAATATAATGGTAAAATGATGACGATTGAATATCGCGATAAGAGTATAGACGGAGTACCGTTACGTGCCAAAGCGGTTGGTTTTCGCGACTACGAATAATTTTTCAAAAAGTTTTAAATTTTACTTTTGAAATTTTATTTTCGTTTTTAAAATTTTAAGATTTTAAGTTTTATTTTAAAACTTTTTAAGATTTTGTTTTTTTTTATTTTGTCTTTGTTTTTTTTATTTTGTTTATAAAAAATTTGTTTTCAAAATTTTTATTTTTTTTCGAATTTGTTAATTTTCAATTATTTTTTTCGAAAAAAAATATGACATTTTTAATATTGTTATATAATTTTATTACCGAAATGCTGAAAAAAATCGCAAATGGATAAAGATATTATTCAAATCGTCACACGTTTGATCGCTGGTGATAATTATGGCGAAATTTTAAGCGATATTTTGGCCGAAATTCGCGACAAAACGCATACTAAAACGTGCGTTTTGTCGATAAAATCGATCGATCCGACCGGAAAAAATACGACAATTTTGGCAGATAACAAAGATAAAATTCCGAATTTAGAGCAAAATAAGATTGTTACGATATCGCGACAGATCGTTAACGAAGATAAAATATATAAAACAGAATTTGTAATAGATGATGAAGATGAACAAGCGACGATAGGTGCTGTAGAATTATTAGTAGAAGAAACGGTTGTTGCTACAATTTATGCTACCCTATCACCCGGTAAGAAGATATTACCGGGAAAATACGTAACATCGTATAAAACACTCATTAGTCACATGCAAAACGAACCATTAATTTACGATATTTTAACGTTGGTTTCGAATTTTTACCGACTCCGAACCGCTATAGATGCGGTTAAATCCGAACGAGCCGCGTTAATAAACAATATAGTTAATGATCTTAAACGTCCATTAAATGGCGTTATAACATCGCTTAAACAAATAGAAGGGCAAAATTTAGCGTGCGAAAAAACGTTGAGACAATCATCACAAATACTTTTCAGTATTATTAACGATGTTACGGATTTAGCCGCTATAGAAAGCGAAACGCTTAAAACACAGCGAGTAATGTTCGCATTATATGAATGTATAAACGAAGTCGTAGAAATAGAAACTGTCGCGGCTCGTACAAAAGGTATCGTATTTTCTGTCGCGGTTGCACCAGAGGTTCCGTTATATGTCGAGTCTGATTATGTAAGACTTCGACAAGTATTACTTACATTGATTGATAATGCGATTAAATATACGGAGAGTGGTTCAGTAACGCTTGTCGTTGCGGTTACACCAACGGACAGCAGTGCGGAAACGCTCGATTTACGCGAATTGGAATGTAATTTGTACTTTTACGTAATCGATAGTGGTTGCGGAATCGATGAAGAAAAAATCGACAAAATATTTATTCCGTTCGAAACAAATCATGACGATCGCGAAAACAATCGCGGACTTAGTTTATCGATCGCGCGACATTTATGCAAAACAATGGGAGGAACGATCGACGTAATCGAATCAGTGGTCGGACGCGGTACAATTATGGGCGTAAAAATAATCGCGAATACACGAAACACCGGCGAAATTGTCGCGAATAAAACTTTTGCAGATAAAGTTGTACTTGTTGTTCACCGCGATACGGATTTCCGAATTAAAACGTGTAAGCAACTCGGTAAATGGGGAATATCGTATATTGCAACGTCAAATATAGTCGAAGCGGATTCCATATACATCGATCAATTCGACTTTAACGTAATTATTACGGATGAATGTAGCGATAATTCGAAAAAAATAATTACCGATCGTTTACCTAAGGCATCGATGATTGCAGTAACCGATTTAAACACGAAATTTGATGTTCCATTTGTTTCTAAAATTAATACGGATTATAAACCAGAAAAACTATTCCAATTTTTAATTAATGCGTTTATATCGAGTGCAATCGGTTATTCGTCTTTCGCATTAAATGCAATCGCAGAAATTCGACAAATTGGTCTCGCATATGACTACATTTCTGGTTTCACATTTACCGAAATTGAGCCAAAAATTGAGCCAAAAATCGAAGAACAAGAAACAAAAAAAGAGACTAAACGGATGAAATTGCCAGAAATTATGTCAAAGTTTATCAGTTTTAACGCGAAAGAAGTCGAAATTATGCCTACAATAAAAGAAAATGAACTCGAATCTGTTGAAATCGCGTCCGAAATTGTCGAAAAAAAGATTGAAATTGCACCTGAAATTGCATCCAAAATTGTCGAAAAAAAGATTGAAATTGCACCTGAAATTGCATCCAAAATTGTCGAAAAAAAGATTGAAATTGTACCTGAAATCGCGTCCGAAATTGTCGAAAAAAAGATTGAAATTGCACCTGAAATTGCATTCAAAATTGTCGAAAAAAAGACTGAAATTGCATCCAAAATTGTCGTAGAAAAAACCGAAATCAAGCCTAATATAAAATTAAACTTTAATGTTAGAACAATGCGTGCTCTATTTTACGAAACAAGATTAAATAAACATGATGAAATAGCGACAACGTTTACGAAGATTCGTGGATTAACACCACATATTGCGAAAGATACGGGTGAATTTCTATCGCATATTCGTAATCGAAAAGTTGCGTATGGTATGATTATAATCTCAGAAGAAAGTGCGGAAATACCACTTGGTCGATTAATTGAACGGGTTTGGATGCGATATAATCCCGATTCGCCGATAAAACCGATTATCGTTGCGTCGTCAAATACGCCAGATGATGATTTTTCGGACAAAATGAAACGTATTGGATTTAATGGTGTTTGTAAAAATACTTATACAATTGATATGTTTGAAAAATATTTTGATCTCGAAAAATAAATAAATTTATTTAAAAAAAAATGTTGTTTAATTTTTAAAAATAAATAAATTTATTTAAAAAAAAATGTTGTTTAATTTTTAAAAATAATTTGAAATTTATTTTTTTTTATTTTTTATTTTTTCATTTTCAAGTTCTTATTTTATTAAGTTTTTATTTTATTAAGTTTTAAACAACATCGTCTCTTTCGCGTTCTTTAGATTTATCTTTAAACGCCGATAATGCGATATCTAAACGTCGTTTTTCTGCATCGACTGATTTTTGACGAAGAGTATGCTGTTGTAAATCATCCGAAGAAACCGTTATCGGTTTTATATCCGCTAACAAACTATGTGATTTCGACGCCTTCAAATCATCTTGTGACTTCGCTTGTCTTAATTTACGCGTTTTTTCCGCCTTATCATCGACAATTTCTCCGCTACTATTAACGGAGATTTTTCGAATATTTCCGATAATATCTGCGAGATATTCTAAACCCGATTTTACGCAGTGTTCGCGATATTGATGTTTAACTTTATCTGAGATAGATGGCATTAATTCTAACGTAATATTAAATTTCGCGATAATTGACGTCACAAAATCATTAACAGAAGTTGTACGACTTGTTTCGTCTAATTCTAACTGCGTTCTAATATTAAAATGTACTTCGGTAAATTTTGACGCGAATTGTTGATAATTTACGGATTTTAGTTCGAGTTTTAATAATTGCATAGCAATTATCGCGACGATTGATGCGATGCCTGCTACAAATTTTGTAAATGGTAACCATGTACCAGCTAAACGCGTCAATGACATATTATTTATAGATTCTACTGCGGCATTAACACCATCTCCCATAGTACCGATAAAAATTAAGACTATCGCAATTGTAATTAAGATATTATGTAAACGTTTACATGTTTTAGACATTCTATCACAAATCCACGCAAATCCCATAGCGCCCTCACCAACGCGTTGCAACGTACGAACTAACGCAGCTGACCACTCTTTTTTAGCGTCCATTTTTTATAAACGTGAAAATATATATTTGTTGCGATTTTATTTTTAATACAAAATAAAATTATAGTATATTTAAAAAGTAAACTTTTTAATACAAATTAAAAAAAGTAAATATAATAAATTTTCTAAAATTGAAAATTTTCGAAGACAAATTAAAAAGTTTACTTTTTAAAATAAAAATAAAACTTTAAAATCTTAAAACTTTTAAAAAAGTTTTAAATTATATTACAAATTAAAAAAAAAGAAATTAAAAAAAGTAGATATAATAAATTTTCTAAAATTGAAAAATTTCAAATTTGAAATTTAATAAAAGTTAAATAAAATTTAATAAAAGTTAAAATTTAATAAAATGGCTTACGCATCTCGCATTAAGACCGTTGAATTTTCCGTATTAAATTCGTCGGATACCCGACAGATTACGAAATACGAAGTAATTAATGGCGAAACCACACGAGATGCAGGTCAACCGGTAATTGGCGGTATTTACGATCTTCGTATGGGTACAACTACGGACGAATATTTATGCGAAACGTGTTATAATAGAAAAGCGTTATGTCCGGGACATCCGGGTTTTATGCAATTACGTTATCCCGTTCAAAATCCGTTAGTATTAAAGGAAATATTTAAATGGGCGCGTATCACGTGCAGACAGTGCGGATATTCCGTCGTAAATCCGCCTGCAGGTACGCCCGTAGCAAAACGATTAAGTAAGGCCGCAAGTATGGTCGGAACTAAATACGGAGACAATACGTGCAAACATTGCGGTACGATCCATTGGGTCGTTTCTCGCGAAAAAGAGTTACCGACAAATATACTTAAAGCATTAGTCGCGAACGAAACCGGAAACGTAATCGAAGTTCGCGTATTTAATCATTATTTACTCGAAATTTTTCAACGAATTCCGGACGCAGTTCTCGAACTTTTTGCAAAAACATACGCGACATCACCAGTTAATATGATTACCGATACGTTGTATATTCCGCCAAATACTGTACGGCCGAATATTAAACAAGTTGGCGGTGGCGGAAATCGCAGTAATAATAACGATATTACTACGATGTTGAAATATATACAAAAATTAAACGAAACATTACCCGCAAATATACCGGATCTCGTATCGAAGGAACTTTCGATGAAATATACGGTTCTCGATATTTATTATTATTTGATGATCGTTGCAAACAGTACAACCGCGAAAAAAATCCGCTTAAGTGCGGGCACACATGCGCCAGATATTCAATCGATTGCGAGTCGTTTTCCGACAAAATTAGGTCGTATTCGGCAAAATTTATTGGGTGGGCGTGTTTTTAATATTAGTCGTGCGGTTATTTCCGGCGATAATTCGATCGCAATTGACGAAGTCGGTATACCGCTGACCATTGCGCAAAATATTTATATCCCAGAAGTCGTTGGTCCGTGGAATATCGCGTTTTTAATGCAAATTTATTATAATCGAGATTATCCGCGCATCGACCGTATATATAAACGCGCGTCAAAACGTACGTATTCTATTCATAATATCGATCAATATGTCGATATGGAATACGGCGATATCGCGTATAGATCGCTTATAGATGGCGATACGGTACTTTTTAACCGTCAACCGACATTAACGGAATCGAGTATTTGCGCGCATCGTGCGGTAATTCTACGTAAATTTGACACGTTGCGGCTACATCTGTCTGCTACTACGTTTTATAACGCGGATTTCGACGGTGACGCAATGAATTGTATTTTTATTCAAGGTGTGTTACCACGCTTCGAAGCCGCGGTATTAGCTGCGGTGAGTAAATTGATTATTTCGAGTAAAAATGGCGAAGTTGTTATCGGTGCGACACAAGATGGTTTAATTGGAACGTTCGAATTTTCGCGGAACCGCGTGAAATTCGAAAAATACCTCGCTATGCAATGCTTCGCGACTATTTATACGCCACAATTCGAATTCAGTGCAAAAGAGTATACATCGCGAGATTTGGTTAGCGGATTATTATCAAATTGTCCGATTAGTTTTAACGGTAAGCCAAAATATTACGTAAAGGCGTATGAGCCGTATATTCAATACGATAAAAATGACGTTCGAAACGTGATTGATCACGGCGTAGTAAAAACGGGTATAATGGATAAAAAAATTGTCGGTGAAGGTAGCGCACTTATCTATAGTATTGCGAGACAATACGGTAATCACACCGCATTACGTTTCGTCTACGAATTACAGCAAATCGTCGAACGGTTCATGTTATTACGTGGTTATACAATTTCGATTGCTGATTTATTACTTCCGCGAGATGCGTTTCAACAATTTGACGATATCGCGAACGGAAAAATCGCGAAATCGAACGCAACTACCGAAATTCTCGACGCAGGAAAATTAGTTCCACCACTCGGTATGTCGGTAGAAGAGTATTACGAACGTATTGAAATCGAAAATTTGCGAATTGTTGCGGATAATTATATGCAAATTATTTTGACGCGTAAAGATGCGGATACAAATAATGCGCTCAAAATGTCGCTTTCAGGTAGTAAAGGATCGCTTTCAAATATCATGAGTATGGTAGGAACGATCGGTCAACAAACACTCGAAGGCGGTAGAATTCCGCAAAAATTCGGATATAAACGAACGTATCCGTATTCGCGTCGATATAGTACGGATCCGGCTGACAGAGGTTTTGTATCGACAAGTTATATTCGCGGTATTCAAACGGTCGAAGAATATTTATCTTTAGCGCAAGAATCTCGCGTAAGTATTATTAAACGTGCCATGGCTACGAGCCGAACCGGATATGGTGAACGTAAATCGATTAAAAATCTCGAATCGGTAATTGTTGATCATTTTTACCGATCCGTAAAAGGGACGAATATCGTGCAAATATTATACGGTGGATTCGGAATCGATCCAAAAAGTTACGAATCTGTCGAAATTCCGGATGTACTCATTTCTAACGCGGATTTCGAACAAAAGTATCAAGCTAATGTAAACGACTTTGCACCGAAATTTCGAAACGCGACTTTGACACAGCGATTAAACTCGGAATTTACCGTACTTGCGCGTAATCGCGAATGGTATCGTACTATTTATTATAACGTACATAAGGCAACCGGTTCACTAGATATGGGTATCGCAGTTATCGCGGTAAATATCGATCGCATTATTGCGAATATATGGAACGAATATCGCGAACTTGCGACGTCGAACGATAATCCGCTTAATCCGATCGAATCGCTTGATTACGTTACGAATTTTGTGCACGACTTACCGTATGTCTATATGAACGCGAGTTGTCGTGCGAGGCGTATTAAGATTCCGCAACATTTTCGGCGCGCTGTTTCGATCGTACAAATCGTCGCGCAACTATATTTATGTACGCGACAATTAATCGAGCGACAAATTTCCAACGCGCAACTCGAGATAATTTGCACGGAAATATATACGCAATATCAACGAGCGCTTGTTGATCCCGGTTATCCGATCGGTATTCCAGCCGCGCAAAATCTCAGCGAACCTATGACGCAATACGTGCTCGATTCGCACCATCGTGCTGGTTCTGGTGGTACGCGTACCACGCCTATTACGCGAATGGAAGAAATATTATCCGCGAGACCGACCGAGAAAATGCTCGATCCATCTATGACATTAAATGTGTTACCAAAATACGCGTCAGATTACGCACAAGTAAAACGAATAGCTAACCATCTCGAATCGCTTAAATTACAACAATTTGTTACGAAATGGCAAATATTTTACGAACGATTTGGTGAACCGAGATATCCGCAATATCTATCGGAACGAACGGATATAGCGCGTTTCATTAAACATAACCTCGCAAAGCCTCCACCGAGCGATTTACGTCCGTGGGTTTTTCGATTCGAATTTGATCGAAGATTGATGTTTGAAAAATCAATTAAAATCGAAACTATTGTAACACGTCTTCAAGACATTTGGGAAGATATTTACATCGTTTATAATCCGGAAAATGCGGATAATTTAATGATGCGTGTTTACGTTACAAGTAACGGGAAAACCGTAAAACGACTCGATAAAGAGACGGAGGCCGAAACATTTGCGCGACGTTTACTCGATACTATTGTTCGTGGAACGCCCGGTATATATACAACAACGATTAAACAAAAAAATCAGTACATAACACGCGAAGACGGTTCAATAGCCATGGATAATTCGCAATATTATATCGAAACAGCAGGCACTAATCTTATTGCAATGTTACAAAATCCGTATATCGATCGTTATACGATTAAAACGAACTCTATTCACGAAGTTGCGTACGTATACGGTATCGAAGCAGCTAGACAGTTGATTATTGACCAGTTAAAAAATACCGGTCTACAAAAAGTATTAGATTGTCATTATGATTTGTATGCGGACGAAACTACGAGTACCGGAATGTATACTTCGATCGAAAAATCGGGTTTGGCCGATCGCGAACGAAAAAATGCGTTACTTCGTTTAGCATATATGTTTCCAGTACAAGTAATTGAAGAAGCAGCAACGCTCGGTATTAAATCGCCGGTTACAGGCGTATCCGGAAATCTTGTGATGGGACAAGCTCCCGAATTAGGTGTAAATTACACCGATGTAATAGTCGATAACGACTTTATTCGGCTACATACTTTGTCGATTGAAACACAATTAACAGCATAATTTTTAAAAAATTAAATTTCGAAATCAAAAAAAATGGAAAGAAAAAAATTGGAAAGAAATAATTAGAATTCAAATTGTTTGATCGGCAAATTCTTTCGCATTTATCGAAATTACGCCGAAATTTGATACTGGTTGAGATGTCTGAATACCGAGTATTTTTAAAACTTTATTCATATCTGTTTCATTTAATATAGTTGCCGCAATAGTCCAATCAGTTTGCGGATCATACTTATTCGATTTTTTATCGAGTAATAAATATCTAACTATTTCGATTGGTTCGAGAAAGTTAATCGCAATCTTTATCTGTTCGCCAATACCCGCTAATTCGTCGATATGTGCGATAACTTTTTCGACAAAGTATGCAATACGTTGTTTTTTATCCGTATTTGGCAAAAGTTGTATCGATTCAATTGCTAAATTTATTTGCTGTCTTGCATAACACACTATAAACTCTAAAGGTGACGGTGTGACGTGATTCATCCATCGTTTTTCCGGTTCTGGGTAAAATCGTTGTTCGAGCAGATCGTACCACGGAATTATCGACATTGCTGCGCTACCGATTCCGGCGGTGTAATCGTATTTGTCGCGCGTTTCCGGTTCGTTAATTTTTATCAAATCAACGGATTCGGTTTTAACTAATACGTGAGTTGCGTGTAAAATTTCGTAAAGTGCATTTCGTATGTTTTCAACACTCGTATTATAAACGCGTTCGCGTTTTCGTTCACCATTAGTATGTATAGCGAGACTTGTTTTTAATTCAGCAAGTTGTGCTTCTTTATCGTAATAAAGTATCGCAACGCAATTTTCACCACGTTGCGCACTTAATTTATAATATCCGACTTCGGTTTCTGTTAAAATATCGATGACATTATCGTCTGGCGATGCTACTTGCATTAAGTAAACTTTTCTACAATGTTTATTAAGCAGATATTCATAACGTTCCAAATCGGAACCATCTAATTTATTTTGATATTTCGAAATCGTGTTTTCGAGTCGTTCTATCTTAATTTCCATTTGTTTCACGATACTTTTATACGTATCGACATCGAGATCTCTCGATGTGATATCGTATTCCAATGCGCTATAATTATCGCGATATTTAATATATTGATTTTTTTCCGCGTTTAATTCGCGCATTTTACGCGTAACATCCGTGACTTGTTTTATTAATTCGTTACATTTTTCTTCGTTATTTTTAACAACCGAAAAGATTTGATAATTATCTAACATTAATTGATTCATTAATTCTATCGTCGTATCAGATGAATTACGATTAGCTGTTATCGCGCAGATATACGTTAACGTTTGTTGCATTCTATCGCGTATTTGTGCAACTTCTTGTGAAAGTGTTAGATCTCCGGAAGAATAACGATAATAAATGCTATAGATAGCGGCCATTAGATTTGGATCCTTTTCCGCTATTATATGTGTAGCTAACGTAAAGTGTATATATTGTCCATCAAATAACGGGTTTGGAGCGTCGATTACATCGATAACTAAACCAGTTGGCGACATTTTAAGTCTATCGGCTAATGCCGCACGCAATTTCGCGTATTTTACGGTGTTTAAATTTATATTTTTAATACCTGTCGCAGCCAATAAATCATTTAATTTAACGTAATCATAACGTGAGTCGCCAGTCGTTGACGTAATAAACAAAACACTATTACCGTTTAGAATATGCGAATTAAATGCGAATTGAGGTACTATTGACAACTCATTATCGTGATTTTCTGTCATTTTTTTTTAAAAATTTTAAATTTTAAATTTTATCTTTTAAAATCTTAGTATCTTTTTTTATTTTTTTCAATTTTAATCCAATAACTTTTTTTAAATCTCTTTTTTTTTATTTTTTTTAAATCTCTTTTTTTTTATTTTTTTTTAAATTTCTTTTTTTTATTTTTTAATTTCGCTCAGTAGGTGGTACATATGTCATTTCTATATTGTTATATATATCGCGTTCGGTCAATGTCGGTATTTTGACGCCGGTTTTGCGGTCGAAAAGTCCGCGTTGGTTAAGTAACATTCCGCGACGTTTTGCCAAGCCACGCATTTTAACGTTATGCATCATACTTCCGGTACCATATAACATTTGTGACGCCCTTTCTTCGTACGGTACACAAAATAAATCGATATGCGCATTCGTTTTATCTGGTAATGTTATGATACCAGATACGCGATATTCTCCCATAGCAAATGAAACTAAACCGAAAACGTCGCGCAATACGTCTTGAGCCCGTTGGAATATTGCGACATCACCGACTACCATAAGATCGATATCACCAGATGTCGATGCTCCTCTTCGATAACTACCGACTATCATAAATTCTTCCGGAAAATTTTGCGCAAATTTTGCTTCAAACTCCGCGATCGAATTTCGCGAAATTTTTTCAAGCGGTTTTTTCGTTAAAAACACACGTGTTTCTTCCGGTAATGCGTCAAAAATTTTTGGTGAAAAGAGATCTTTTTCAGTTTTTACTCCATTTTTTTCTAATTCTTTTGCTTTTACGTGACCAATTCCGGCTATTTTTAACAACCATGATGATGTTTTATCCGCATCAATTGTATTTGTTGCTATAATTTTTTCTATTTTTTGACGCATGTGATTAGTCAATTTAATTGTTTCGAGTAATTTTGCAGTAATTTTTTCGTCATTTAGTTTTTGTATTTCGTCGATTACTGTTTTATATCCCTGTTTTCGAAAACGCGTCGACGCATTTTCGGGTATTTTTTCTAATTTATCGCGTAAAATTGCAATTAATTTATCTCGTAAAATCGACATTCTTTAATTTTTAGTTTTAATCTTTTTAGTTTTAAGTTTTTTAGTTTTTTATTTAAAACCAGATAAAAAATTAAAAAAAAAACGAATTTAGTTTTATTATTTTAAAGTTTTAAGATTTATTTTCGCATTATTTTTTCTTATTGTTTTTTTTCAACTTATTTTTTCTTATTATTTTTTTTCAACTTATTTTTTCTTATTATTTTTTTCAATTTGAAAATTTCAGTTTATTTTTTTTCAGTTTATTTTTTTCAATTTAGAAATTTTCGAACGACGATGGAGCACCGTATTGTGGCGCACGAGGTGGAGCGATCGACGATTCGCCTTCAACCGCAGTCATCGTGTTGACATTTGGAATGATCGGAGTCATATCCATACCCGGAATCACTAATTTTTCGCGATTCACACCTTCACCGCCAGTTTCCGGAATATCCTGAATCGGAGCCGTTACATCCGCGGCGTCAAGTAATTGTTGAATTTCGTCTTCTTCATCCGCATACAATTCCGTCGAAGTTTTGTCGCCAGTCATTAGCGGTAACTTGATAACGATATCTCGAAACTTCATCGGCATACTAAAGCCTTGGGATGAATCAATAGCCTGTCCCATTTCGACGGAACCGAACACGATTACTGCGCCTCGCCTCAATACCTTCGCGATATTCGTCATATCAATTGGTACCATCACACTTGGATCAGTATCGGATGGAATCCGTACTTCCGCAAAGTCGCGACCATCTTGCGTTTTTTTACTTACGTCTTTGATACGGCATGTCGGCCAGAATTTATCGTGAGTTGGATCGTATCGAAACTCAATGCGAAATCGCGCCATCGGTTCGTCTAATTTACGTTTATCAGGCGCAATTTTTTTCGTTTTTGCAGATTTCAGCGAAATTTCTTTCTGAACCACTTGAATTAATTTTTTATCTTCTTCGAAACGAGTACCTTTACATGCGTCAAAAACACGGCGAAAATTACGATCAATCCACATCATACTTTTTCCAAAATCCGTCTCATTATCAACTGCAAAAGAGACGCTCAATTTCAGATTACTTCCGCCTTGTTTTGCCTTATTAATATCGTCCGGAGTTAACGAATACGCGGTCGCTTTTCCGAAAACGTCGAGATTGCGAAGTTTTAGTTCAGGCGAAAACGTTTCGATTTCTCCGTCTTTATTTTTAGCGGTGATAGTTACGGAATAGCGCGTAACATTTTTTTCTCTTTCGCTTTTTTCTTTAAAGGATGGACGTTCTTTTTCCGTGTCAATATTAAATGCGGAATCGTCTAACTCGTGTAATTTCGTAAGCGGAAACGGCTTGATTGGATAAAATCCGGTCGTCATTTTTTTTAATTTCGCTCCTTTAAATCGATAGTAAAAACACGTTTTGGTATATCTATTTTTTTCGTTTTCAATTTTTATTTTTCCCAGTATCATCAATTTTGATGACTTTAATTGAAATTATTATCGTCAAATCGCGTTATTGCGGCTGTATAGCGGATACAAAATCAACACTGGTCAAAAGTCGCATACGACAACAAACGCGTTCAACACCGAGCGCCTCGTAAATTTTGATACAGTTTAATTTACTATCAATGAAACGTAGTGTGTCCGGATCGTTAACGACTTTAGCGTCGCCGTAATGCGATTTTAACATCTCTTTGACTGCTTCACGAAACGCAAGAGTCAAAGTTCCGATCGGATAATTACACGACGGACATTTAATATAATCCATTTTTAAAAATTTATTTTTAAAATTTTATTATTTTTAAAAATTTATTTTTAAAATTTTATTATTTTTAAAATTCAATATATTTATATTTTGAAATTCAACTTTTAAATTTGAATAATGAAAATATAAAATATGGAAATATGAAATTTTAAAATTTAAAATGTCTGATAATCTAGATAAAGATTTATACGCCGCATGTAAAAACGGCGATGTTGACACTGTGAATACTGCGATTACTAATGGTGCTACAGACTGGAATCAAGGCTTACGTGGTGCTTGTTATGGCGGACAAGCCACATTAGCGAATATGATGATTGAACGCGGTGCTACGGATTGGAATCGTAGTTTATATAACGCTTGCGAAGGTGGGCACATCGCATTAGTGAATATGATGATTGCATGTGGTGCTGATAAATGGGACTGGGGTTTATGTGGTGCTTGTCGTGGCGGACATATTACATTAACGGAAATGATGATTGAATGCGGTGCAACAAATTGGAATGGAGGATTAGAAGGAGCTTGTTATGGTGGACACATTATATTAATAAATATCATGATCGCGCACGGTGCCGCTGATTGGGACTGGGGTTTACACGGGGCTTGCGAAAGCGGACTCATCACAATAGTAAATATGATGATCGCACATGGTGCTACGTATTGGAATTATGGCTTACAATCGGCTTGCGAAGGTGGATATATCGAGATAGTCGAACTAATGATTGCACATGGCGCCACAAATTGGAATGAAGGTTTACGCGAGGCTTGCGAAGGTGGATATATAGAACTAGCGGAACTAATGATTGCACATGGCGCCACAAATTGGAATGACGGTTTATGCGAGGCTTGCAGAGGCGGACATATTAAGCTAGCTGAACTGATGATCGCACACGGTGCCGCTGATTGGGACAGAGGTTTACGTGAGGCTTGCGGAAGCGGACACATTGAGCTAGCTGAATTGATGATTGCGCACGGTGCCGCTGATTGGGATGAAGGTTTATGTGAAGCTTGTTTTGACGGACATATTAAGCTAGCTGAACTGATGATCGCACACGGTGCTACGGATTGGAATTATGGCTTACAATCGGCTTGCGAAGGTGGATATATCGCATTAATAAATTTGATGATTGCGTATGGTGCTACAGATTGGGATGCTGCTCGTAACTCTATCCAAACGATAAAGGATTACATTAAAGCACAATGGAAATTACATAACGCAAAAGCAGTGCCAATTATCCGTATATTACGTCGATATATTATTCGGTGGCGTAATGCAAAACAAATTCAACGATGGTGGCATGGTACATATCCGTTATGGCGTGAATTAGCATACGCACCACCAAATGGTATACGTTATCAACAAGGATTAAAGCGATTTACAAAAAAAATAAAACTTTTATAAAAAATTTTAAGAGTTTAAAGACTAATTTTTTTTAAGTTATTTTTTAAGACTATTTTTTAAGTAATTTTTTAAGCTAAAAAAATAAAAAATAAGACTATTTTTTTTAAGACTATTTTTTTTTAAGATTATTTTTTTATTTTTAGCTTTTTCAATTTTGTTTAAAACTTTTAAAAAAGTTTTAAGATTTTTTAGATTTAAAATTTTATGTGATTAAAACGTTGATAATTTCGGAATTGATTGTCGATTCGTGTTCTTCAAATTGAGGGAATTCGTACGAGTTGACGAAACACAATGTCTTCGGAGTCGATGCATCGAATGATTTAGCGCCGACAATTTCCGCAGCCTCATTCATCGGACACGGAAGGTAGAAAAATTCGGTAGAGCAAAGAAATTGGCACATACCAAAAGTAAGTTCACGAACTTGAAAACTCTTTTCTTGGCTTCCGAATAAAACTAACGCCTTATTAATCGACGATACGTATAGATCGTGAACGTATTCAACACATTCCTTCATCGATCCAGCTTGTTGAATAACGTGATGCGCGAGATTACGAAATTCGTCGACATATTTTTTGTTTCGACCAAAATAACTCGCAACTTTAGACGAAAATATTTGGTCGTACGATTTACCGACAGTACCGGATGGGTTATCGTATACGTTGTTGACAACTTTAACGATATTATCGTGAGAGAAAGAATCCTTAGCTAATGCTTGCTTACGGATTTCGCTTAGACGTTTACGGATTTCATTTCGCGCGGATTTATCAATACGTTGAGCTTCATTCAACAAACCTTTATATTTAGCGCCTGCATGGTTAACAATATCTACGGCATACCTAGCTTCAATAAGCGCATCTTTTGCGCTGAAAACTTCCTTGCTCGCCATCAAAATGTAAAATGTTACCATAGGATTATAATCCATGAGTGCAATCACGGATTCGAAATCATCGTGAGATTTGTTGCGAAATAATTCCGCCAAAGTGACAACGTATTTCGCAAATGGCTCCTGACCGCCTACCTTGATCGCGTATTTTTCGATATCTAAAATAATTTCGTCGAGCTTACCGGCTTCATTTCCGCCTTTCTTAACTGGTTTTGACATTGTTTCGGATGATTCAGAGAATTCGGGCAAACCGTCGATGTCAAAAATTTGCATAGAACCGCGTCCTTCGAGCGGAATAAAATTTTTATTTTCGGAAATTTTAACACCTGCTATCTTATTCGCAGATTTATTATCCGGAATTAATTTAATTCCGTCAAGTGCGGTAACCGGACCGCTCATTAAATCGGAAATTTTTTCGAAATATAACGGAATGATGAGTGAACGAAGAATTTTATTTAATTTATTATCTTTTTTTGCATCGCGTAATTTTTCGAGTTCTTTGACGCTTGCTTTATCCGGCAACAAAAATGTCACACCACTACGCCGTGGTGATATATTCGACAAACAATAATGATCCAACAGTTTATATAACGCTGGGTGTTCAGTTTCGAGAAAAACACCGACGCTACAGTATCCAACATCCGACATTTTTTAAAACTTTTTAATAATAAAACTTAAAAATAATATATAAAACCAGATAAAATTTTCGTAAAAAAATTTAATCCCTAATTTTTTTATTTTAAACTTTTTATTTTAAACTTTTTAATTTTATAATTTTAAACTTTTTATTTTACTCTTTTTAATTTTAAACTTTTTAATTTTTTAATTTTAAACTTTTTTATTTATTCAATTAACTTCGAATTTTAAAAATTTCGATTATAAATAATTATTTTTTGAATTAAAAATTTTATGCGCATAAATAGACATGTCAAACTTTTAAAAAATTATTTTTAAAAAAATAATATTATTTTAACGGCATTTTTTCGTCAAAACATGGGTAATGAAATGTCAACAATGTCGACACAAGATGTAAATAATAAAACGGAAATGTCGCCGGGAGCTGCACGTGCGTTTAAAACGTTGCAGTCGGTATATAATTCGAAATTATGTCCGGAATGTAACGATTTAGTCGACGCTAAACAAGGTGGAGCGATTACGGGAGGGTGTCCGTTTATGGGCGGTTGCGTGAAAATGTACGGTGGTGGTACCGTTACGGGATATCCCGGATCGACTTATTCACGCGTGAAAGAAGCGCTTATTCGCAAGGTCGCACAAGTTATTAACCGAAATATTAAAACAAATATTAATACAAATGGATCGATTGGTGATATTGTTAAAGAATTAGAAAAGATTTTACCCGACCCTAAATCGAAGAAAACTATTAATAAAAAGGTGAGCGAAAGTGTTTGTATCGGAGTGGCGAAATCATTCAACGAAGTCTACGGTGATAAAGTAATCGATGTTGACGCGAAAATTGGCGATATTTGCGAACAAACTTCGGAATTGTTACAAACAATGACGCACGGTTTTCAACTCGAATTTCTCGAAACATCTAAAGCAATTAAACATATTCTCGATAATTTGAATAAATTGAACGAATTTTTAGACGCTGCTGAAAATAAAATCGTAGCAGATGTTGAAAAAAGCGACGATGAAACGCTTAAGTCTAATGTAGCAGTTACGCGCGGTGTATATAACGCCGTTAAAACCGAAGTAACTCGGCAGTTGACTATGTTGGCGAATTTGATCGATAAAACGATTGACCCTGTTGAGGCGGATCTCGCAAAAGTAATGCGGAAAACCGAAGATTTTCACGATCTTGTGCGTAAAATTAAAGATACTCCAGGTACGAGTGATTTCAGCGATAAGGTTGCGTACATGCTTCGCGGCTTTACGGGTGTCACACAAGCAGCCGAACGCGTCGATGACGCATTGAAGACTATTGGTGTCAAATTATCGCAATATAAAAATGCGGATACAGTTGAATCGCTAAAACGTCTCGTTTACGGTAAATCCGGAACCGTTTCCGCGAAAGATATCGAACTTCTCGAAGAAGTACTCTACAAATACGCGCCGATGCACGACGAAATTATCGCGGTATTGGAAAAACGACACGGCACAAAAGGTTCCGATGAATTTTACGAAGGTGGTATTATCACAACCGTACCGATGGGTGGAGGAGAATCCGACGCGAAATTCGACGAAGAAGCCGGTTATGTTGAAGGTGGTGCGGACTATGATGAATATGATGAATATGATTACATTGAAGGTGGTGCAGATGTTCGTACCGAAACGACGCGTTTGGATCGACGAATTCGCGTCATGGAACGCGTTAAGGAACGTTTACTCAAGGATTTCCGTAAATCGTTTGAAAGACAAGTTATCGCGCTTGTTGCGTCCGTCACGGATTCGATAAATGAGTTGTCCGAGCTATCTGCGCACGACGAATCATTCGTTCGTTTTCTCGATTCATTGAAACCGTTGCAAAATATCAATACAGAAAATATTGGACAAGCTGTTTTAGGATATTCCGAAACAGCGTACGGCATTGCGCAACGTGACAGACTTTTGCGCGATCTTGACGCGATTCGTAAAGCGGCTGAACCGTTTAAAAAGGGCGAAACGAAAAAGGTTTTCGAACGAATCGAACGCAATATCGACGAAATTGTCGAAACTATTAACATTTATACGAAAGCATTAAAAGAAGCGATGACGTTATCGTATCGAAAAACAGGCGACGGTATTGATGGTGGCGCTGAAGGTGGAGCGAAAGCCATTGATGAAAACATTAACAACGATATCGGTCGAACACCGTTCGTTGATCCGCGTGTGCTCGATATCGAACAGGCAATCAAAGGTATTAAATCGCAATATCGTAAAAAATTATTCCGCGAAAATCTTAAACGCGTCGCGAAAGAAATCGGTAATTACCAAGATGATTATATTAAATTGCTCGGCGAAACAATTGGAAGCAAAATCGAGACGGTTCAGCGAGAATATGGCGTAGGTCGCCGTGACGCAACTGCGTTGACAAATGATCCGGCATTTGCAGGCAATTTAACTTTAGTTTCGGATGGTATCAAAACAGACCCGGCATCAGTCGAAGAATATCGCGGCCATGTTACAAAGTTTCTTAATAATGAACGTGACTATCGTGTCGAATTATATCGGGTTGTCGAATCTATCGATCTATTTCTCGCGAAATTTACGAAGGAATTGACAGCTCACCCGGAAGATGTAAGCGATCTCGCGAAAATTTTGGATGGTACGGATATTATCGCGAAATGGTTCACGGAAAATAGCGGTGATGAACTTGCGTTACTATTCGAACGTTTTCCGTTCGGATATAGTACAAATGGTACAGGTACGCCAAAAGCTGAGCTTTCTAACATCGACAAAATTGACGGTAGACATTATTACGAAAAAGTCGCCGAAGCGCTCAAAACTGGTGACGGTGCGCGATTGCCCGGTAATCCATACATCGGTATTTCTCCGGTTAGCTACGAAGGTCTCGATAAAACAATAGGTCAGATAATCGATAATTTTACCGCACTTAAGAATATCATTAGTATGTTTTCGAATATGGCTCGTCGTATTGGCGGAGTAAATATCGATGCCGCTATTCCGTTACGTCCTATTCAAATTTATCGCCGTTTAGTTGGGTACGTTCAACGAAGCGCACTCGGCATGGGTTTCGGTCCAAATGTCACCACTGTCATCGATAATACTATCGGCGATAATACT
>Ga0208375_1000371_pt1 | contig 67817 bp, 95 predicted proteins | sample RifOxyD1_FD_184038 | JGI IMG/M metagenome (GOLD analysis project Ga0208375, IMG submission 184038) | Soil microbial communities from Rifle, Colorado - Rifle Oxygen_injection D1 (SPAdes) | ecosystem: Environmental > Terrestrial > Deep subsurface > Rock core/Sediment | place: Rifle, Colorado... | reverse complement strand
CCTTAACTGGAAAACACCTCATGAAGTTTTCTTTAACTTGCCAATCGAACAATCTTTTGATAATTTCAATTATTCACCTAACCCATTCCTAAATTTAGAGTGTTGCGCTTCGGGGTAAAATCTACCTTTCACCCTAATACTTAATTATACACCCGTCAATGTAGTTTGTCAAGAGTTTGACAAGAATTTATGAAATGATAAAATTACCGTATGAATGTTTCAAATGGTCGAGGATTTTTTCATGATGTAAAAGAAATCTGTGATGAATGTGGCAAGCCGATTCAAGAATTTCTCAAAAAAAATAAATTAATTAAAAAAGAAAATAAGAATAAAGAATATGTTTGATAAAAAAGAATTAAATCAAATAAAAGAACTCCTGAAAGAATCTCTTAAGCCTATCGCAACAAAAAAAGATTTGAGGCGAGAAAGGGATAGTTTGGCCGTGATGATGAAAAACAGTTTTGATGTAACACCTACAAGAGAAGAAATGAATGCAGGGTTTAAAACGGTAAACGAGAAATTGGATAAAAAGGTTGATGGTTTAGATAAAAGAATGACGAGAATAGAGGATGCTTTAGTAGTAAAATAACAGCATTTTTATAAGACGCTTGATTTTTTGCGTTTTTTTAGTATAATACTATTGACTATTATAAAAAAATAGAATAGAATAAATTCATTATAAAAAACTAAATAAAATTAAATAAATAAAAAATGGCAACAGAAAAATTTGAGAGGTCTAAACCTCACGTAAACGTTGGAACTATTGGTCACGTAGACCATGGAAAAACAACATTATCGGCTGCAATCATGAAAGTTTCAGGATTGCGCGGTTTTAAACATTCAGAAAAAGATGTCGATCAAATTGACGCATCTCCTGAAGAAAAAGCCAGAGGAGTGACAATCTCAATTACCCATTTGGAATATGAGACAGCAAAAAGGCACTATGCTTTAATTGACTGCCCAGGACACGCCGACTATATTAAAAATATGATTACTGGAGCCGCTCAAATGGACGGAGGAATTTTGTTGGTTTCTGCTCCGGACGGACCAATGCCTCAAACAAAAGAACACATTTTGCTTGCCAGACAAGTTGGATTGCCTTCGCTTGTTGTGTTTATGAACAAATGCGACATGGTTGACGATCCAGAAATTTTGGACTTGGTTGAATCTGAAGTAAGAGAACTTTTAAAGAAAAACGGATTTCCAGGAGATGAAACTCCAATTATAAGAGGTTCTGCCACAGAAGCGCTAAAAGCCAACTCTGTTGACGATGCAGGAGCAAAACCAATTATTGAATTACTTGACGCAGTTGATAATTATGTGCAGGAGCCTGTCAGAGAATTGGATAAGCCATTTTCTATGGCAATTGAAGATGTTTTCTCAATTGAAGGCAGAGGAACAGTTGCAACCGGAAGAATTTCAAGGGGAGTTATAAAACAAAACGACGAAGTTGAAATAATTGGAATAAGGCCGACTCAAAAGACAGTTGTTGTTTCGGTTGAAATGTTCCAAAAATCCCTTGATCAGGGAAACGCCGGAGACAACGTTGGAATTTTGTTAAGAGGCTTGAAAAAAGAAGACATTGAAAGAGGACAGGTTATTTGTAAGCCAGGTTCAATTAACCCTCACACAGAATTTGAAGGAGAGGTATATGTTTTAAGCAAAGACGAGGGCGGAAGGCACACTCCATTTTTCTCCGGATACAAACCCCAGCTTTACATTGGAACATCTGATATTACAGGTGATGTAACTTTGCCGGCCGGCACAGAAATGGTCATGCCGGGCGATACAGCAAATCTAACAGTAAAATTGATTGCCCCGATTGCTTTGGAAGAAAAAGGGAAATTTGCAATTAGGGAAGGCGGAAAAACAGTCGGATCCGGAGTTGTAACAAAGATTATAAAATAAGCCATGCCTGTTACTAAAAAAACAACAACAACCGTAAAGAAAAAAGCTGTGAAGAAAGACGACTCAAAAACTGCTGTAAAAATTCCGGAAACCGGGTTAAAGCTTAGGATAAAATTAAGGGCATACGACCATAAAATAATTGATAATTCAGCCAGACAAATAATTGACATTGCAAACAGATACGGCGGAGAGGTTTTGGGGCCGGTGCCATTGCCAACAGAAATTTTAAAATATACTGTAAATAGGTCATCTTTTGTGCATAAAAATGCCAGAGAACAATTTGAAATGCGAGTTCACAAGAGAATTATAGATATTTTAAACCCCAATCCGGAAATTATTGAAGCGTTAAGAGATTTAAATTTGCCCTCTGGTGTTGACATAACGATAAAAATATAAAAAAAGTCTTGACAACAGGTTTGGATCTGCTATACTTAAATAAAGGCAGAGTAATCTATATAAACTATGGGTTATACTGTTGCTTGTCAGACAAAAGAGTCCTTCACGGGCTTTTTTGTTTTTATATTTTTGATATAATAAATTTGTGGATCCGAGGGCCCGTAGTTTCATATAGTTAAAACTTTGCCTTTGACAAGCAACGTAGCGGGTGCAACTCCCGCCGGGTCCACCCCAAAGAATCTGGCCTTCGGCTTTGCTCAGGACGGATTTTTTGTTTTCACTGTTCAAAAAAATACCAGTCTTATTTTTACCAAACGTTTGGAAAATGTAAGACTGATTGAGAATGGTGATGTAGTTATCACGTGATAGCCTGAGGATTTTTTTAATTTTAGTTGACACGGAAATTAAAATAGACTATACTGTATTATATACAATAAAGTTAGTTAATTTACGCGATTGTTAACTTCCCGAAGCTTGCTGAGGGCTTGCCCTGAGCGAAGTCGAAGGGTAACAACATTGCTCCGAAAAATCGGGCAAACGCCCGTTTTTTCATTATTCGCCCCCCCGGGTCATTGCGAGGAGCGAAGCGACGAAGCAATCCAGAGTGAAAGCACAAATTATAGATTGCCACGCCCCGCTGCGGCGGGGCTCGCAATGACGAATAAAAGTCATGAAATTTATACTTGGAAAAAAAATTGGAATGTCCCAGATGTTTGATAAAAACGGAAAATTGACTCCGGTTACTTTAATTTCGGCTGGACCTTGTTATGTTTTGCAAAAAATGACAAAAGAAAAGGAAGGATATGAAGCTTTGCAAATTGGTTTTGTAAAAATTGAAAAGAAAAACAAAATCAAGAAAACAATGAAAGGGAAAGAATATAGACATATATGCGAGTTCCGAATTTTGAATTCCGAATTTCGAAAAGACGATGGAAACGAAATTAATATTGCTGAATTTACAGAAGGAGAGCAGGTGAAAGTTTCGGGAATGTCAAAGGGAAAAGGTTTTCAAGGCGGAGTAAAAAGGCATGGTTTTCATGGCAGAAGAGCCACTCACGGCGTAAAACACGAACACAGGACAATTGGTTCTACCGGTTCCAGATTTCCACAGCACGTTATGAAGGGCAGAAAAATGCCCGGACACATGGGATATGAAAGAATTTCTGTAAAAAATTTGAGAATAATGAAAGTTGATAAAGAAAATAATTTATTAGTATTAAAAGGAGCGGTTCCAGGACGCACAGGAGCTTTGCTTGAAATAAGAGCATAAAATGAAATTTGATTTATACAATCAAAATGGAGAGGTTTCTGGAAGCGCTATTTTGCCAAAAGAAATTTTTGAAGTTCCTTTGAATAATGATTTAGTGCATCAGGTTGCTGTTTCTTTGATGGCAAATAAAAGACAGGTTTCAGCTCACGCCAAAACCAGAGGAGAAGTAAGAGGCGGAGGCAAAAAACCGTGGCGTCAAAAAGGAACAGGCAGAGCCAGAGCAGGATCATCAAGATCTCCAATTTGGAAAGGCGGAGGAGTAACTCACGGGCCAAGAAATGACAGAATTTTTGAAAGGGAAATTCCTAAAAAAATGAGGAGAAAAGCTTTATTTATGGTGTTATCAGAAAAAGCGAAAAATAAAAATTTAATAATTTTAGATAAAATAGAATTAACAAACGGCAAGACAAAAGAAATGGCGCAAGTAATGCTGAAACTGCCGTGCAAAAAAAGCAAAACCTTAATTGCAATGCCAAATTACGATAAAAGAATATTTTTGGCATCAAGAAATATTAAAAAAACATCAATTGACGACGCAAGAAATTTAAATGTTTTAGACTTGCTTAACAGCAAATATTTATTAATTACAAAAGGTACGGTTAAAACAATACAAGAAACATTTTTAAAGTAAAAATATGGCACTGTTAGATTTTTTAAAAAAGAAAAAAGAAGCAGAGAAAGCTAAGGGAGCGAAGCGGACACTTACCCCGAGCGATAGCGAGGGGAAAAAACCGGCAAAAAAACCCGAGAAAGTTTCGGCTGCAAAAAATAAAAATATTAAATTTTCTTACGAAGCAATAAAACAGCCTCATATTTCTGAAAAAGGCAGTTATTTAGCTGAAAAAGACCAATATATTTTTGAAGTTTCGCCAAATTATAACAAACAAGAAATTAAAAACGCGGTTGAGGGAATTTACGGAGTAAATGTTTTGTCGGTAAATTCTGTAAAAATTCCGGCAAAAAGAAGAAGATTAGGCAAAACAGAAGGATTTAGGAGGGCTTATAAAAAAGCCATTGTCAAAATTAAAAACGGACAAAAAATAGAAATATTATAATGAAACTCTATAAACCAACAACACCGGCAAGAAGGGGAATGTCAGGGATAGATTTCTCAAAGCTTACCCAAAAAAGCCCGGAGAAAAGCCTTTTAAAATACGTTAAAAGAAATGTTGGCAGATCCGCGTCTACAGGCAGAATAACAGTCCGACATAAAGGCGGAGGAGTGAAAAAAATGTACAGAGTTATTGAATTTTCACAGACAAAAATGGACGTTCCCGCAAAAGTAACTGCTTTAGAATATGATCCAAACAGGACAGCTTTTATTGCGTTAATTGAATATGCTGATAAAATTAAGCAATATATTATTGCTCCGCAGGATTTGAAAGTTGGAGACGAAGTTATTTTTTCTGAAAAAGCGCAGTTAAATCCGGGCAACAGGATAAAATTGAAAAACATACCGGTTGGAACCGCTGTTTACAACATTGAATTGGAAGCAGGAAAAGGAGGGAAAATTGTGAGATCTGCAGGTTCCTCGGCGCAAGTTTTGGCGCACGATGGAGATTTTGTAAACCTAAAAATGCCCTCAACCGAAGTTAGAATATTTAGCGGAGAATGTTTTGCCACAATTGGAATGATTTCAAACCCTGAAAACAGATTTTACAGGGTGGGAAAGGCCGGAAAATCACGATTAAAAGGAAGGCGGCCGCATGTTAGGGGTTCGGCAATGAACCCTGTTGACCATCCGCATGGAGGAGGAGAAGGCAGGCAGCCAATTGGATTGAAACATCCAAAAACTCCGTGGGGAAAACCGGCTTTGGGAGTAAAAACCAGAAAAAAGAAAAAATGGTCAAATAAATTAATCATTAGCAGAAGAAAGAAAAAATAAATTATGTCAAGAAGTTTAAAAAAGGGGCCATATATTGATGAAAGATTGCTTGCAAAAGTTTTAGGCCTGCGAAAAGACGAAAAAAAGATTATTAAAACTTGGGCAAGGCACTCTACAATTTCTCCGGAAATGGTGGGACACACTTTTGGGGTTCATAACGGAAAAGAATTTGCGCCGGTTTATGTTTCAGAAGATATGGTAGGGCACAAATTGGGAGAATTTGCGGCAACGACAAAATTTTCAAGACACGGAGGAAAAATGCAAAGAGAAATTGAAGCTGGAGCAGAACAAAAAGAAGCGGTAAAAACAGTAGCAACTGCAAAGCCGGCCGCTAAAAAATGACACCGCAGTGTCATCCCCGCGCAAGCGGGGATCCAGAGTAAATAAAATAAATAATGTTATAGATTCCCGCTTTCGCGGGAATGACAAAAAGAAAAATGGAATTTACAGCCAAATTATCAAATTTGAGAACAGCGCCAAGAAAAGCCAGGCAGGTAGTTGACTTGGTGAGGAGAAAAAGAGTGCCGGAGGCGCAGTCTATACTTTTATTTACAGTGAATAAATCGGCAAGGCACGTTTTAAATCTTTTAAATTCGGCAGTGGCTTCTGCAAAACACAACCGCCAGCTGGAAGAATCAAATTTATTTATTTCAAAAATTACTGTTGACGAAGGCCCAAAATTGAAAAGATGGCATCCAATGTCCAGAGGCAGGGCATATCCGATTATAAAGAGGTCGTGTCATATTGCGATAATATTAGGTGAAGTGGTTTCGACTGAAAAAAAATTGAGACAGTAAAATCCGAAGCACGACTTAATTCCGCAGAATTACAGCGAAGCGGTTCTAATCCGAAATCCGAAACAAAACCGAAAAAACGAAATATTAAACCTAAAATAAAGAAAACAAAAACCAAATAATTAAAAGTTTCGAAATTCGAGTTTCGAAATTCGAAATTCTTTTTACGAAGTAAAAAGCTATGGCCCACAAAGTTCATCCAAAATCATTTAGAATAAAAGGGACAGAAGATTGGAACATCCGCGGCTTTTATGGCAAAAAAATGCCTCAATTTTTAGAGGAAGATTTTTTAATTAAAGATTTTTTAAGAAAAAAATTGGCAGAAGCTTCGGTTGCAAATATTGAAATAGAACATTCTGCCAATAAATTAAATATAATTATTGAAACAGCCCGCCCGGGCTTGATAATCGGAAGAGGCGGGAATGGAATTGAAGTATTAAAAAAGCAAGTAGAAAACGAAGTCAGGAAAAAAATAAAAAAGTTTGCATTGGTAAAAAATACAACGGTTAGGGAATATAAATTAGAAATAAAAGAAGTAAAAAACCCATGGATTTCTTCCGCGCTGGTTGCTCAAATGGCAGCCCAGCAAATTGAAAAGAGAATTCCATTCAGGCAAGTTTTGAAAAAATCAATTGAGAGAGTTATGACGAACAGGGAGGTAAAAGGAATCAGAATGGAAGTTTCGGGGCGCTTAAACGGAATTGAAATTGCCAGAAGGGAATGGCTGGGAAACGGGAGAATGCCAAGAAACACAATAAGGGCGGACATTGATTATGCGCAAGATGAAGCGCGCTGCACTTATGGAAAAATTGGAATAAAGGTTTGGATATATAAAGGAGATAAATTTGAATAATTATGAGCATACTAATGCCGAAAAAAGTTAAGCACAGGAAGTGGCACAAAGGACGCGGAAGAAACAAGGGTGCTGTTGAAACAAGGGCAACCGAAGTAAACTTTGGCAGTTTTGGATTGAAATCTTTGGAGGCAAAATGGCTCACTGCCAGGCAATTGGAGTCGGCAAGGCGTTATATTATAAGATATATGAAAAAAGGAGGAAAACTTTGGATAAGAGTTTTTCCGGATAAACCGGTTACTTTTAAAGGTTCTGAAGTTGGAATGGGATCAGGAAAAGGAAATGTTGACCATTATGTGTTTGCAATAAAGCCGGGAAGAATAATTTTTGAATTGGACGGATTAAAAGAAGATATTTCAAAAGAAGCGCTGGAGGGAGCGGGCAGAAAGTTGCCAATTAAGACAAAATTTGTTAAGAAAGATAGTATATAAATAATATGAAGGCCATAGAATTAAGAAAAAAAGACAAAAAAGAATTGGAGAAAATAGTTTTTGAGCTTAGCAAAAAGTTAAGCGATTTGAGATTTAAGTTTTCTTCCAATAAATTGAAAAATACAAAAGAAATTAGCAATTCAAAAAAAGAGATAGCAAGAATATTAACTATTTTAAGAGAGACCAAATAACATGGCTAAGAAAACATTACAAGGAATTGTGGTTTCAGATAAAATGCAGAAAACTGTTGTTGTTGAGGTGGAAAGAATAAAAGAACATCCAAAATACAAAAGAAGATTTAAAGTCCACAAAAAATTTAAAGCGCATGACGAAAATAAAGAATATCATGTGGGAGATAAAGTTGTAATAGAGGAAACAGCGCCGATGTCAAAAGATAAAAATTGGAAAGTTTTGCGAAAAATTTAAACATTTAAATATTTAAAAATGATACAGCCAAGATCAATGTTAAGAGTTGCAGATAACTCCGGAGCAAGAATTATCCAGGTTATCAATGTGCCGGGAGGAACCCGCAAAAGATATGCTCAATTGGGAGACATTGTTGTTGCTGCTGTAAAAAAAGCAGAACCAAGAAAATTGGTAAAAAAACACGATAAAGTAAAAGCAGTTATTATCCGCCAGCATAAAGAATTTAAAAGGGCAGACGGTTCTTACATAAGGTTTGATGACAACGCCGCAGTAATTTTGGGAGATGGAAAAGAACCAAAGGGAAGCAGAATTTTAGGACCGACAGCTAAAGAATTAAAAGAAAAAGGTTTTGGAACAATAGCCATGATGGCAAGCGAACTTCTGTAGTGTCATTCCCGAGAAAGCGGGAATCCAGAGTTAAAGCAATAAACAATGTTATAGATTCCCGATCAGGTCGGGAATGACAAAAGATTATGAAAATAAAAAAAGGCGACAATATATTAGTTATAGCAGGAAAGGACAAGGGCAGAACAGGAAAAATAATGAAATCTCTTCCAAAAAATCTTAAGGTTTTGGTTGAAGGAATTAATTTAAAGAAAAAACACGTCAGGCCAAAAAGAGAAGGGGAAAAGGGGCAAGTGGTTGAAATCCCAGCAGCCTTGGATGTTTCAAACATAAAAATAATTTGCCCAAAATGCGGAAAAGCAACAAGAATTGGATATAAAACAGAAGGAGAAGTTAAAAATAGAATTTGTAAAAAGTGCAAACAGATAATATAGTTTTGTGTCATTCCCGCGAAAGCGGGAATCCAGAGTTAAGTCAATAAACAAAGTTATAGATTCCGGGTCAAGCCCGGAATGACAAAAGATATGGAAAGCTTAAAAGAAAAATATAATAAAGAGGCAATTCCGGCAATGATGAAGAAATTTGGATATAAAAACCCGATGGCTGTTCCTTCGATTAAAAAAGTTGTTTTAAACAGTTCGTTTGGAAAAGCAGTTGTTGGAAAGGCAGCCAGTGAAAGGGAAAAAATACAAAATTTGATAACTCAAGATTTATCTTTAATTGCAGGACAGGCAACAAATTTGGTAAAGTCAAAAAAATCAATTGCCGGGTTTAAATTAAGGGAAGGATTGGAAATTGCCGCAGTTGTAACTTTAAGAAAAAGCAGAATGTGGGATTTTTTGGAAAGATTGGTTTATTTATCCTTGCCAAGATCCAGAGATTTTAAAGGATTGGAGCCAAAATCAGTAGATAGAAACGGAAATTTGAGCATCGGTTTTAAAGAGCATATATTTTTTCCTGAAATTTTTACAGAAAAAGAAAAGACAATTTTCGGATTGCAAGTAACAGTTGTAACAAACGCAAAAAGCAAAGAAGAAGGGTTGGAATTATATAAATTAATGGGATTCCCAATGAAAGAAGTTAAATAAAAAAAATGGCAAAAACATCGCAAGAAGCAAAAGCAAAAATGAAGCCGAAATATCCTTCAAGAAAAATCAGGAGATGTTTTAAATGCGGCAGGAGGCATGGTTTTATGCGGGCATTCGGGCTTTGCAGAATATGTTTTAGAGAATTGGCAAATAAAGGAGAAATCCCGGGAATAAAGAAAAGCAGTTGGTAATATTTATCGTCATTGCGAGGAGCCAGCAGGCGACGTGGCAATCTATAACTCTGGATTGCTTCGTCAGTCGCAAAGCTCCTTCCTCGCAATGACACTAACAACTATGACAGATCCAATTACAGATATGTTAAACCAAATAAGAAACGCAGAAGCTGTTGCTAAAACAGAGGTTTTGATTCCTTCCTCAAAAATAAAAAGTGAAATTGCCAGCCTTTTATCTAAAGAAGGTTTTATTGGAGAAGTAAAAAAAACAACAAAAGGCAAAATAAAAATTTTAAAAATTTTTTTAAAATACGATAACGGAGTTCCAGCAATTGCGGGATTAAAAAGAGTTTCAAAGCCCGGCCAAAGAATTTATGAAGGAACAGCCGAAATTAAAAAAGTCCACGGAGGATACGGCATATCAATAGTTTCAACATCAAAAGGTTTAATGACGAATAAAGAAGCAAGAAAACAAAAACTAGGCGGAGAAATAATCTGCCAAATTTGGTAGTAAGTTTCATACCCGTGCACCAGTGCACAGGTGTGTCATTCCCGCGAAAGAGGGAATCCAGAATTAAACCTGGATTCCCAATCAAGTTGGGAATGACAACGGCGTTGGTTATCATATGATAACCCGAAAAGTAAAAAAATGCGCCTCGGTCAAATTGAATGAGCCAGGCGCGTAGATCGGGAATCCGATGAGAACCTAAGGAGTGGATTTCTATAGACGCTTCCTTCTAAGTTCAATGTTGTCAGGAGAAAGAAGTGAATATTCTCCGCTTTCAACTTCCTTAAACGGGACATTACCTTCGGAGCCGTTAGGCAGACGGACACGAAATGCTAAAAACTCGTTAAGGCAATGCTTTTTAGAGGAAACATAAAACAAGCCGATAACCTCTGCAATTTCTTCCGGCTTACTGCAATGACCCTGTCTGTTGGTCACTATAAAAGCCGGTCTGAATACAACGTTTTCATCGCGAGGCATCGAGAACATAGATAGTCTCCGTAAAAAAGGTCAAGTGAGTTGACGAAGGGCTATGAATAATATATAATAATAAATTCATAAAGTCAAGAAATAAATAATAAAATGTCAAGAATTGGAAAAAAATTAATTGAAATCCCAGCGGGTGTAACAGCAGAAATTTCTGATAAAGAAATCAAAGTCAAAGGCCTAAAAGGAGAATTAAAGCAATTTATACATCCTGAAATTAAAATTGAACAGGCTGAAGGTAAAATTTCAGTTGCTCCAAAAACTGAGCTTTCCAAAAAAGGCAGAGGATTGTGGGGATTATACAGGGCTTTGGTTGCAAATATGGTGGAAGGAGTTTCAAAAGGTTTTGAAAAGAAATTAGAAATAGAAGGAGTTGGTTTTAAGGCAGCAGTTGACGCAGACGGAATAGTTTTGAATCTTGGATTTACAAACCCAATTAAAATAAAAAAAATAGACGGAGTTAATTTTTTAGTTGAGAAAAACATAATCACAATTTCCGGAATTGACAAAGAAAGAGTAGGGCATATGGCAGCTTTAATTAGAAAACAAAAAAAAGCAGAACCATATAAGGGAAAAGGAATAAAATATCAGGGTGAAAAAATTAGAAGAAAAGAAGGCAAAAAAGTTGTAGCATCAAAATAATATGTCAATAAAAAAAGACAAAAGAATAAGAAGGCACAAGAAAATAAGAATGGCAATGCATGGCACAAAAGACAGACCAAGACTGTTTGTTTTTAGGTCTAACCAGCATATTTACGCGCAATTAGTTGATGATGATAAAGCGAAAATTTTGGTTTCTGTTTCAGATAAGAATATAAAAAGTAAAAAAAGCCTGCCTGCCGGCAGGCAGGGAGAGAAAAAGTCTGATGTTGCAAGAGAGGTTGGAAAATCTATAGCTAAAAAAGCAATGGAAAATAAAATTGAAAAAGTAATTTTCGACAGAGGAGGAATTGTTTTCCACGGAAGAATTAAGGCTTTGGCCGAGGGAGCGCGTGAAGAAGGACTTAAATTTTAGTTAATTCCGCAGAATTACAGCTATGTAATAAGCGGTTATAAACATATGGAAGAAGAAATAAAACAAGAAATTAAAAAAACAGATGACGGATTTAAGCCAATTCCAACAGGAGAAACGCCCCAGCCGGCGCCGAGAGGTTTTGGAAACAGGCAAGGAGGAGGACAAAGACAAGGTGGTGGAGGATTTGGACAGGGCGGGTCTGCCTCGCGTCAAGGCGGGCAAAATAGAAGGCCGGGTTTTGGAAGAGCAGGTTTTGGCAAAGACAGGCCAAAAGATGAATTTGAAACAAAACTTTTGGATTTGGTTCGCGTAACCAGGGTTACGGGCGGAGGAAAAAGAATGAGTTTTAGGGCGGTTGTGGTTGCCGGAGATAAAAAAGGAAAAGTGGGTATTGGTATAGACAAAGGAAAAGATGTTTCACAAGCAATTGAAAAAGCCACGAGAAGGGCTAAAAAAGATTTGCTTTCGGTTATTATTGTGGAAGGAACCATTCCTCACGAAGTGCAGGCAAAATCAGGACCGGCTGTAATTTTGTTAAAACCGCAGAAGAAAGGAAGGGGATTGGTGGCAGGAGGAGCTGTCAGGACAATTTGCGATTTGGCCGGAATTAAAAATATTTCATCAAAAATTCTTTCAGGATCAAAAAATAAATTAAACAACGCAAGAGCCACAATGGAAGCTTTGAAAAAATTAAAAGCAAGAAGATAGTCCGCTCGGCAATCAAATTTTTTCTCGCGGAACGCCACTTCGTGTGCGTAAAGCTCCAAAAAATTTATTGCCTCGCTTACTTATATGCAACTACACGAATTACAAAGAAAACATAAAAATAAGGGCAAGAAAAGAGTCGGCAGAGGAGGAAAAAAAGGAACTTATTCCGGAAAGGGAAACAAGGGTCAAAAGTCCAGGGCCGGCAGAAAAATGGTGCCAATTATCAGGGAATTAATAAAAAGATATCCTAAATTGAAGGGATACAGAAGTTTTGCTATAGCGGACTATTCGGTAGTTGTAAATTTGGAAACTCTTGAAAAAACTTCAAAAGATGGCGAAACAATAAATCCGGAAAATTTGATTAAAAAAGGCATTATTAGTACAATGAAGGGGAGACCGCCAAAAGTTAAAATTTTAGGAAACGGCAAACTGACAAAAAAATTGGTTGTAGAAAACTGCAAAGTGTCTAAAACTGCTAAAGAAGCAATAGAAAAATCCGGCGGCAGTATTAAGTAATTTTATGTGGTACGATAAAATAATATTTTTATTTAAAAACAAGGAACTAAGAAACAAATTTTTATTTGTTATTTTTCTTTTTGTTGTGTTCAGGCTGGCTGCCAATATTCCAATACCCGGAATTGGAGCAGAAAATTTAAGGAAATTTTTTGATCAAAACCAGGTTTTCGGGCTTTTAAATTTATTTACAGGCGGAGCTTTAAGCAATTTTTCAATTGTTTTGCTGGGGCTTGGTCCTTATATTACTGCCACAATTATTTTACAGCTCTTGACAATGATTTTTCCCGCTTTAGAAAAACTGTATAAAGAAGAGGGCGAAGCCGGCAGGCAAAAATTTAACCAATATTCCAGGCTTCTTACTATTCCACTGGCTGCATTTGAGGGATACGGCATGTTAACTGTTTTTTCCCGCCAGGGAATTATTTCCGGTCTTTCCTTACCGGTTATGATTTCGGCAATTTTGACAATTACAGCCGGCGCTGTGTTTTTAATGTGGATTGGAGAAATTATTTCTGAACAGGGCATGGGAAACGGAATTTCTCTTTTGATTTTTGCGGGTATAGTTGCCGGAATGCCAATCAATATTTTTCAAACATTTGTAACATTTGACACATCAAAAATTCCCGCTTATGTGGCTTTTGCCGCGCTTTCTGTAGTTATAATTGCCGGGGTGGTTTTAATTACGGAAGCCCGCAGAAATATTCCGGTTTCTTACGCAAAAAGAGTAAGAGGAATGAAAATGTATGGCGGAACTTCAACTTATTTGCCTTTAAGCGTAAATCCTGCCGGAGTTATTCCAATTATTTTTGCGCTTTCAATACTTTTATTTCCCGGCATGATTGCCAGCTATTTTGGAACGTACGCAGGGCTCGTTGGAGTTGTTGCCACAAATATCGGCTTGTTTTTTAACAATGTTTGGATAAATGGAGTTTTGTATTTTTTCTTAGTTATTCTTTTTACATATTTTTATACTGCCGTAACCTTTGATCCAAAAACAATCGCCGAAAATTTGCAAAAAATGGGTGGATTTATTCCGGGCGTAAGACCGGGGAAATCAACGTCTGATTTTATGAAACACATTTTAAACAGAGTATTATTTACTGGCGCAATATTTCTGGGCTTAATTGCAATTTTGCCCTCAATAGTTGCGGGAGTTACAGGCGTTACTGGATTTACATTTTTGGTTGGAGGGACATCTTTATTAATCGTTGTCAGTGTTGTTTTGGATACGGCAAGGCAAATAAATTCGCAGCTTCAAATGCGCGAATACGAAACTTTTTAGAATGGAAAAACAAGTTATAATTATTTTTGGGGCGCCAGGCGCCGGCAAAGGAACTCAAGCCGGATTATTATCGGAAAACTTGGGATATTACCATTTGGAATCAAGCAAGGTTCTTGAATACTGTTTTAAGAACGAAGATCTAAATAAAGTTTTTAGCATTGATGGCAAAGATTACAGTGTCGGCGAAGAAATTGAAAATTGGAAAACAGGAGTTTTGACAAGTCCTCCGTTTATTACAGTTTTAATGATGGAGCAAATCAAAAAATTAGCCGGGCAGGGAGAGAGTTTTATTATGTCCGGATCTCCAAGGACAATTTATGAAGTGGAAAAAGAAATGCCTGTTTTAGAAAAACTTTACGGAAAAGAAAATATTAAGATTATTTTAATCGGAATAACAGCCGAAACAACAATTTTTAGAAATTCTCACAGAAAAATTTGCGAATTGATGCGCCACTCAATTTTGTTTAATAGAGAAACGGAAAATCTTACAATTTGCCCGATAGATGGCTCTAATTTAGTAAAAAGAAAAGATTTGGATGATCCGGAAACAATTAAAGTAAGAATTAAAGAATACAACGGCCGCACGCTTCCAATGGTTGAATATTTTGAAAAAAATAATTTTCAGGTGCGAAAAATCAACGGAGAGCAATTTGTTGCAGACGTCCATAAGGACATTTTAAAAGCAATATTGTAAAATTTTAAATGGCGATAATTTTAAAAACACAAGAAGAAATTGAAATTATAAGGGAGGGAGGGATAATTTTGGCTTATGCTATAAAAGAATTGGAGAAAATGGCAAAGCCCGGAATTACCACAAAAGAATTGGACAGAGCCGCAGAGGCTCTTATTTTGTCTAAGGGAGCAAAACCCGGATTTAAAGGTTATAACGGTTTTCCTTATTCTTTATGCGCCTCGGTAAATGAAAATGTTGTGCATGGATATCCGTCAAACTATGTTTTAAAAGACGGAGATATAATTGGTCTGGACTTGGGAGTTTTTTATAAAAATTTTTATACAGATATGGCAATTACCGTGCCTGTTGGAGGAGTTTCCTTTGAAGCAAAAAGATTAATTAATGTAACAAAAAAAGCCCTAAGATTGGGAATTAAAAGAGTAAAGCCTGGTAACACAGTGGGCGATATTGGCAACACAATTCAGAGATTCGTTGAATACCAGGGCTTTGCGGTTGTGCGCGATTTGTGCGGGCATGGAATTGGAAAAAATTTGCACGAAGACCCAAAAATCCCAAATTTTGGCAAACGCGGAGGCGGAGAAAAATTAGTTGAAGGGATGGTAATTTGCATAGAGCCGATGGTTTCTGCAGGAAATTATGTTTTGCGAAAATCGGACGATGGCTATGGCTACGCCACAAGAGACAACTCATTATCTGCCCACTTTGAGCACACTATTGCTATTACAAAAAAAGGCCCCTGCATATTGACCGGAATAAATTGAAATGATATATTTTAATATGTTCTTTTTCGCTCGACAATCGTGCTATAAGGTAGGTGGCTATGGCTACTTCAATCAGACCTGGTATCTCATTGTTTTTTTGTGCAAAAATAAGACATTGTTGCTATTGGACGAAGATGGCGAATCAATGCTTTGGCCAGATAAAGCCAAAGCAGACAGATTGGCAAAAGTTATTAATGACGAAGCTGATTTTGACGATGTTGTTTCGGCTTTTACGGAGACTTTTAATTTGGAAGCCAAAACAGAATTTGATTTTGTCAATAAACGATATGCCGCCGTTTTCCGTAAGTCTTAATTTATGAAAATTAAGATATCCGGCTTAACCTCGTTCTAAATTAGTTTAGGCGAGGCTTTTTTATTATTTTAAACATATAGTAGTCATGTACGGCTTTTTGCCTGAAGGCAAAAAGCCGTATTTAATTTTGCGAATTCGTGATATAATAAAATTATGAGCAGCGTAATTACTACAAAGATAATATTGAGATTATTTAACGAAGGATCTGCATTTACAATTGATGATATTTTTAATTTTTTTAAAAAGGACGAACAAAGAGATGTAAAAATAGCCATAGCAAGATTAAAATATGAAGAATCTATAAAACGAAAACAAAATTACGAAGGATCTGTTTTGATTTCGTTGTCGGAAAAAGGAAAATTAAGGGCATTAAACATGATATTCAAAAAATTTGATAACAGAAAAGAAAGGTGGGACGGCAAATGGAGGATGGTATCGTTTGATATCCCTGATGTTTGCGCTAAAGGGAGAAAAGCGCTGGCGTATAGGCTAAGAGCCGGAGGATTTTATAAAATACAGGAAAGTTTATTTTTGTATCCATATAATTGCGAAAAAGAAATAAAAGCGCTTGCCAGATTATTCAAAATTGAAAAATATATTTGTTTTGGATTATTGGAATCAATAGACGATCAAGATAAATTGATACACCATTTTAAACTAGGTTAATACGGCTTTTTGCCTCCAGGCAAAAAGCCGTATAGTGAATTTTATAATTATATTTTATTGTGGTAGGATAAAATAATTTAAGTAAAAAAACATGAAAAATTTAATTGCAGCGAATTGGAAAATGAATCCTAATTCTCAAAAAGAGGCAAAAGAAATTTTTTTCGCCATAGTTGGACCAGCCTCGGGCTGGGACGGTGTGGAAGTGGTAATTTGTCCACCTAATATTTATTTGCCAGTACTTAAAAACATTGCAATGTCCGACGTTGCATTAAAATTAGGCGCGCAAAATATTTATTTTGAAGACAAAGGGGCTTTTACCGGAGAAATTTCTGTTGCAATGCTAACGGATTTGGGAGTGGAATACGTGATAATTGGACATTCTGAACGCAGAAAATATTTTGGCGAAACAGATGAAACTGTAAATAAAAAAATAAAAATGGCGCTTGCCTCCGGATTGAAAATTATCTTTTGTGTTGGCGAAACTGCCGGAGAGCGTGATGCCGGGAAAAAGAATGAAGTTTTAGAACGCCAGTTAAAAATCGGTCTCCTTGACATTGAAAATTTAAAATTGAAAATTGAAAATTTAGCGATAGCATATGAGCCTGTTTGGGCAATTGGCACAGGAAATAATTGTTCAGTTGAGGAAACGAGCGCTTCTATAAAAATTATAAAAGAAAAGCTCGCCCTGAGCGAAGTCGAAGGGCAAGTGCGAGTGTTATACGGCGGAAGCGTAAAAAGCGAAAATTCAGGAGCTTATATAAAAGAGGCCGGTGTAAACGGGCTTCTTGTGGGCGGGGCATCTTTGAATGCCGAAGAATTTGTTAAGATTGTAAAATCTGCAGAGTAGTGGTAATGTTGAGAGTATGAATGATGAGATTATAAACAATGGGCATTTTTTCAGCCCAAGCAAAGGGAATTTGAGTTTCGGGCAAGTTATAAAAGAAATTAAGAGCTATATTCAGGAGCAGCCTGAATTTTTTTATGATATTGTGGTTGGTTGCGATTCGCCGTCTTCTGACAAGCCGTTTTTTCCAATTGCCATTGTTGTTTTAAGAACCGGCGCCGGGGGGAGATTTTTTTTAAAAAAAATGCATTATCCCGATAACTTTTTAAAAAGGTTTGCGCATATAAATTGGAAAAACAGAATTTTGCAAGAAGTTTATTTATCATGCGAACTGGCGTTGTCTTTGAGAGAAACTTTAGAAAAGGAATTCGGAAAAGCCACCTCTACTTTTAATTACCAATTTCAATATATACATGCCGATGTTGGGGAGGTGGGCAAAACAAAAGAAATGGTAAAAGAAGTTGTTGGTCTAATCAGAAGCAACGGCTTTGAACCGTGCATTAAACCCCGTTCGTTTGCTGCAACAGTAGTAGCCGATCGCTACACATAGTAATTTTTTTATGTCAGATCTTTTCCAATCAAGGATGACACACCATGTCACAAGGCTTAAACATGTTAGCTTTGGTAAAGGGGATAGAGAGGTATGTTTTTCTTTATGACGATGAATCTGCGCAGGCAATATTGACAATGCTTGGTAAATTTGCCAAGAACCCAGATTTAAGCTTCACTTGGTATGATGCCGCGGTGTTATCACAGAAGGTTAGGAAGGGGAAAAGAAAAAAAGCCCTCCTGAAAAACCGATTTGCCTCGCCGTAGATGCAGGCAATTTTATGCAGTCCGAGCAAAATTTGCTCGGCTTTTTTTGCAAAAAATTATTTTTATAGTATAATAATCTAATGAAATCTGATGCGTTGCGGCAGAAATTTTTGGAGTATTTTGAGAAAAACGGGCATAAAATTGTGCCAAGTTCTTCGCTTTTGCCAACCGACCCGTCGGTGCTTTTTACTACCGCCGGCATGCAGCAATTTAAACCGTATTATATTGGAGAAAAATCGCCTTATGGAAACAAGGTGGCCAGTTGCCAGAAATGTATTCGCACGTCCGATATAGAAGAGGTGGGAGACGAGCGCCATTTAACGTTCTTTGAGATGTTAGGAAACTTTAGTTTTGCTGCGTCCGCTGAATCCTTTGGCGAAGGCGGAGCGGGATATTTTAAAGAAGAAGCAATAAAATTGGCTTATGATTTTATTGTAAAAGAGCTAAAATTAGAAATTGATTATGTTACGGTTTTTAAAGGCGATGAAAATGTGCCGGAAGATAAAGAGTCTTTTGAAATTTGGAAAAAACTGGGTGTTTCGGAAAATAAAATAAAAAAAGAGGGCGCTGATAATTTTTGGGGCCCAACCGGCGACGAAGGCCCCTGTGGACCAACCACAGAAATTTATGTAAATGGAATTGAAATTTGGAATATTGTTTTTAACCAATATTTTTGCGATAAAAACAAAAAATTAGAAAATTTAAAAACTCCGGGAATTGATACAGGAATGGGTTTGGAGCGCTTGGCAATGGTAATGCAAAAAGTTCTAACAGTTTTTGAAACTGATTTGTTTTCAGGAATTTTCGAAATGATGCCGGCGGAATTAAGTAAACAAAAGCAGAGAATTATTGCAGATCACGCAAGAGCGATTGTTTTTTTGGCCTCAGAAGGAGTCAAACCATCAAACAAAGAACAAGGGTATATTTTAAGAAGGTTGATAAGAAGAATTGTGGTTTACGAATTTTTGATAAAAAAAGATTTTATTAGGTCGGTAATAGCCAAAGTATTTGTTGATTATAAAAAAATATATGAAGAAATAAATCCACAACTTATCGTAGACGAATATGTTCGAGAAGAAAAGAAATTTTTGGAAACTTTGGAAAAAGGGATTGCGGAGTATAATAAAATAAAAGATATTAACGCGGAAAAAGCATTTTATTTGTACCAGAGTTTTGGTTTGCCATTTGATATTTTAAAAGAATTGGATGCGGAAAAAACTAAAAATTTAAAAAGAGAAGATTTTGAAAGTGAATTAAAAAAGCATCAAAAACTTTCAAGGACGGCCAGCGCGGGAATGTTTAAGGGGGGATTGGCCGATGCTTCCGAGCAAACCACAAAATTACACACTGCCACGCATTTGCTTTTGGCCGGGTTGAGAAAAGTTTTGGGAGATGAGGTTTTGCAAAAGGGAGCTAATATTACAGCAGAAAGAATCAGATTTGACTTTTCACATAAAGAAAAAATGACCAGTGGACAAATAGGGGATGTAGAAAATTTTGTAAATGGTATAATAAAAAAAGACATGCCTGTTTGGTTTGAAGAAATGAATTTGGAAAAAGCAAAAGGAATAAACGCAATGGGAGTTTTTGAACACAAATACGGAGAAAATGTAAAAGTTTATTTTGTAGGTAAAGATGCAGAAAATGTAAGCGCAGAAATTTGTGGAGGGCCTCATGTGGAACGCACAGGAGTTTTGGGAAAATTTAAAATTATAAAAGAGGAAAGCTCAAGCGCCGGCATAAGGCGCATAAAGGCGATACTTGAATAAATTTTTATAATTTTTAAATTTTATAATTTTTATAAATAATTTCTTAAAGTTTAAATTTTTAAAAAATTAAAGCATTATTTTAAAAATTGAAAAATTAGAAATTAAAAATTAGCAATGAGCAAGAAAATATACGACATCAAGCCTCCAAAAATAGCAAAAAAGGTTGAAAAAGAACTGAAAGAATTTTTGGGAGAAAAGAAAAACCATTCTGCTAAAATTACTGCGGTAAAAAAACAAGGTCGGCATAAAAAAGAAAACCGTCCGATTTGGATTCCTGCTTCAATTGTAGGCGCCGCTATTTTACTTTTAGTTTGCGTATTTTTGTTTTTTAAACTTCCAAAAGCCACAATTCAGATTTGGCCTAAGGTTGATGTATTGAGTTTTCAGCAAAAAATAACAGCAGATAAATCTGCAGGTTCAATTGATAATACGCAGGCTGTTATGCCGGCAAAATATTTTGAAGTTATAAAAAACGCGTCGCAAGATTTTCCTGCAACCGGAAATGCGTCAAACGAGGGTTTAGCGTCGGGAACCATAACAATTTACAATAAATACGATCCGCCTTCGCTACTTACTTTAAAAGCAGGAACTCATTTTATGTCTGATTCCGGAAAACTTTTTACTGTCGCGCAAAAGGTTGTTATCCCGGCAGCTAAAAAAGCTGGAAATAAAATTACTTCAGGATCTATTCAGGTAAAAATTACGGCAGTTGAGGGCGGGGAATCGTACAACATTGCGCCCTCTGCATTTATAGTTCCAGGGCTTAAGGGGACAGCATATTATTACAGCATCAGCGCCGCTTCGACAAAAGCTATGTCAGGGGGATACGCCGGAAAAGTCAAAAAAATAACAGATGACGACATCCAAGGAGCAAAAGATGCTTTGGTTAAAAAAACAACCGATGACGCGGTTCTTGCGTTAAAAGATCAGATTCCTGCAGATTATATTTTATTGGACAGTGCAATTTCTTCAAATGTAGCCAGCGCTGGGACACAAACAAAATCAGGAACAGTTGCTGATAAATTCAATTATCAGGCAACAGTTAAGGCAAGCGCTTTGGCTTTTAAAAAATCAGACTTGGACCTATTCGCCAAAGATTACATTGTTTCCCAAATGCCGGAAGGAAAAACATTACTGGATAATACTTTAAAAGTGAATTACTCAGCAAGTTTGGTGGATGTTTCCGCAGGAAAAATAACTCTCAATTTGGATTTGGCGGGAAACATATATAATAATATAGATAAAAATTCTTTGTCGTTGTCATTGCTGGGTGAAAACGCCGGCCAAATAAACCAAGCAATTTCAAATAGTTTAGGAGAAAATGTTTCAAAAGTAAAAATTAAATTCTGGCCGTTTTGGGTTTCTTCAACTCCCGCAAACCAAAGCAGAGTTAATGTTGAATTAAAATTTGAATAAACACTTGACCTTTGGGCAAAGATTTGCTAATATTGATTTTATAATGGAGGATCCTAAAAAAACTATAAGAGTTGAAGGGAGAGTTATAGAGGCTTTACCAAATGCCTTTTTTAAGGTAGCGCTAAGCGATGGAAAAGAAATTATGGGTTTTTTGTCAGGAAAAATGCGGATGAACAGAATTACAATTTTACCGGGCGACAGAGTCACATTGGAAATGAGCCCATATGACGAAGCTAAGGGAAGAATAGTGTATCGCCTGAAGTAATCTTTCAATTTTTAAATTTTTAAATTTTTATGAAAGTACGTCCAGCAATCAAAAAAATTTGCAACGAGTGTAAAATCATCAGAAGAGAGGGAAGAATTTATGTTATTTGCAAAAAAAATCCTAAGCACAAACAACGCCAGGGCTAATTTTAAAAACCTTATAACTTTATAAACTATGCCGCGTATTGCAGGGGTAAATATACCCGAAAACAAAAGAATAGAAATTTCATTGACCTATATTTATGGAATAGGCAGGAGTTTGTCTAAAAAAATTTTAGATGAATTAAAAGTTGATATAAATAAAAAAGCTTCCGAATTGACCCAAAAAGAAATTAACGATTTGAAAGATTATATTGAAAAAAAATATAAAATTGAAGGAGATTTGAGAAGGCAAGTTATGATAAATGTAAAAAGATTGAAAGATGTGGGAGCATGGAGAGGATTGAGGCACATTAAAGGTTTGCCCGTACGAGGACAACGAACAAAAACAAATAACAGGACAGTCAGGGGAAATGTCAGAAAAACAATGGGATCTGGCAGAAAACCAGCTGCGGCGCCAACATAAAACGATATATTATTACTAATTTAGCAGGAATGGGTAAGGGAGCGAAAGCGAACACTTATCCATGAACATCTAGAAAATATATAGACATGGGCAAAAAACACGTTATAGCAACAAATCAAGAAGAAGCAATAAAAGAACAGGAAAAAATTGATAAGACAGCCGGTAAAGAAGTTAAAGTTAAATCATCTTCTGTCGGAGTCCAAGAAGGCAAGGTTTATGTTTCTTCTTCTTATAACAATACAATTGTAACTCTTACCAATTCAAGAGGGCAAGTTTTGGCTTGGAAATCGGCCGGTTCGGTTGGGTTTAAAGGGACAAAAAAATCAACTTCTTTTGCAGCTTCAAGAGTTGCAGAAACTATTGCAAATATTTGTAAAAAAATTGGCATTGACAGAATAGAGGTTTTAATAAAAGGCATTGGGGCAGGCCGAGAGTCTGCTGTACGAAGCTTGGTGACGCAAGGATTAAACGTTATTTCAATAAAAGATGTAACGCCAATTCCTCACAACGGGTGCAGGCCAAGAAAAGTTCGCAGAGTATAATTTAAAATTATGATATACGATCAATGTAAAACTTGCAGGCGATTGGGCCAAAAACTCTTTTTAAAAGGGGAGCGTTGTTTTGGTTCAAAATGCGCATTTTCCAGAAGGGCATTTGCTCCAGGACCCCAAAGAAAAAGAAGAGGAGGCGCGCCTTCGGAGTATAAAAAATCGCTTGAAGAAAAGCAAACCCTAAAAAAATGGTATGGAGTTTCTGAGAGGCAATTTAAAAGATATGTTAGCGAAACTCTTGAGAAAATGGGTAAGGTTGACGATGTTTCAGCCGAACTCATAAGAGTGCTGGAAAAAAGATTGGACAATGTTGTTTTTAGATTGGGCTTTGCAAAATCGCGCGTTATGGCAAGACAACTTGTTTCGCACGGTTATTTTTTAATAAACGGAAAACCGGTTAACATTCCATCTTATCAAGTTAAAAAAGATGATATAATCGGCTTGAAAGAAAACAAAAAATCCAAAGGCGTATTTAAAGAATTGGCCAGCGAGTTAAAAAGAAAAGAAGTGCCCGTATGGCTGTCGCTCAATAAAGATAAATTGGAATCAAAAGCAATTGGAGAGCCAAGCTTGGACGAAGTAAAGCCACCGGCAGAAATTTCATTAATATTTGAGTTTTATTCACGTTAATTTTTATTATTAAAAATAATAAACAATGATTTCTCTTCCATTACCACCAAAAGTAATTCAAAAGAAAAAAAATCAGGCAGTTTTTGAAGTAGAAGGATTATATCCTGGCTACGGCGTTACTATTGGAAATGCTCTAAGGAGAGTTTTGCTTTCATCTTTGCAGGGAGCTGCTGTAACCGAAGTTAAAATAAAAGGAGTTCCTCACGAGTTTTCAACAACTTCGGGAGTTTTGGAAGATACAATAATGATACTTTTAAATATCAAAAATTTGAGATTCAAAATTTTTGAAGGCGAATCGCAAAAAATTGAATTGAAAGTAAAAGGGGAAAGCGAAGTAACCGGAGCGGATTTTAAATGTCCCTCGCAAGCAAAATTGGTAAATCCCGAATTGCACATTGCCACAATCACAGACAAAAAAACAGAATTGGAAATAGAGCTTTTAGTTGAAAAAGGCATTGGATACATTCCAAAAGACCAAATCAAAAAAGGAAAAGCTGAAATTGGGGCAATGGCTGTTGACGCCATATTTACTCCAATACGAAATGTAAATTTTCAGGTTGAAAATATGCGCGTTGGCGACAGAACAGATTTTGATAAATTGAGTCTGGAAATTGAAACCGACGGCACAATCACTCCCGAAGAAGCATTTTTTCAGGCATGCGAAATTTTAATAAAACATTTTAACATTATTTTTGAAGGGAAAGCCGGCCCCGCCCCTGCTAAAGGTTCCCTTGAGGCAAAGGATGAAAAAAAAGACGAAGAGGAACAGGATGCCACAAAAATACTGGTTGAGGATTTAAAATTAACCGGCCGAACGCTCAATGCTTTGCTTAACAATGGCATAAAAACTGTCGGCGGAGTTATAAGAAAATCCGAAAAAAGCTTGTCCGAGCTTGAAGGCATGGGAGACAAAGCAATGTCTGAAATAAAAAGAAAAATTAAAAAATTAGGCTTAGAAATAAAAGGCGAAGAATAAGATGAGAAAGCTAAACAAAGGCAGAAAATTTTCAATGAAGATTGGGCCAAGGAACGCGATGTTTCGGGTTTTGGTAAATAATTTTTTGCTGCATGAGAAAATAAAAACCACAGAAGCTAAAGCAAAAGAATTGAGAATTATTGCTGAAAAAATGATTACAAGAGCAAAAGATTCAAGTTTGGCAAACCGAAGATTGCTGGCTCAAAATTTGACTCCAAAATTAACCAAAAAAATAATTGACGAAGTAGCTCCAAGATATAAAGAAAGAAATGGAGGCTACACAAGAATAATAAAATTAGGACCAAGAAATTCAGACGGAGCTAAAATGGCAATAATTGAACTTTTGAAATAAAATGGAAAATATACAAAGAAAAACAATTATAATAGACGCTGAAAATAAAGCTTTGGGCAGGCTGGCTGTGGAAGTGGCTGTTTTGCTGCGCGGAAAAAGCAAGCCCGATTACGTTCCCTACAAAGATGCGGGTGATACCGTTGTTGTAAAAAACATTGATAAAATGAAATTTACCGGAAATAAATTGGAAAACAAAAATTATTTCCGCTATACCGGATATTTGGGAAATTTAAAAAAAGCAACGCTGAAAGAATTTTTAATTAAAAAAGGCCCGAAAGAAGTTTTGAGAAACGCTGTGATGGGGATGCTTTGCAAAAATAAATTAAGAGATAAGCAAATTAAAAGGCTAAAATTTGAAAAATAGATATGCCAAGAACTAAAAAAACAATATCAGAAGAAAAAAATCCCGCCGCCACTAAAAGTTTCGGCCCGCTTCGCCGAAACTCCAGCGAGGCGAGCGAGGCAACGGAGGAAATAAAAACTCCTGTTTTTGAGTCGCCAGAAGATGCAGATGAAATGGGGGACGAAGACATTTCAAAAGAAATTGCCAAAACCATAAAGGAAACAGCCGGCAAGCCAGACAGATATTTTGAAGCAATCGGTCGAAGAAAAACTGCCGTTGCCAGAATCCGCCTTTACACAAAAGGAGATAAGGAATTTGTTGTAAACGACAAGGCCTACCAAAAATATTTTCAAACAGTAGAAGACCAGGAAACAGCGATTGCTTCAATGAAAAAAATGAAATGTTTGGATAAATTTAGAATTACCGTTGTGGTTAAGGGCGGAGGGCATTCAGCTCAAGCAGAGGCAATTAGGCACGGAACTGCCAGAGTATTGGTTAATTTTAATAACAATTTCAGAAAACGTTTAAGAAAAGCTGGATTTTTGACAAGAGATCCAAGAATGAGAGAAAGAAAGAAATTCGGTTTGCGCAGAGCCCGCCGCGCGCCTCAATGGGCGAAACGATAATAAAATTTTTAAAAGGACCAGATGTAACGGGTCCTTTTAGCTGTATTTTGTTCGTTAAATTTGACGATCGTCAAATAAAACGAATAGTTTTTTAGAACATAGACAAGATAATTAAAAGATGGTAGGATTTCGTTAGCACCTGGAAAATTTAATATCCGAGTTGTTTGGATTGTTTTTCAGGTAGGACTAAATGATTTGAGGCTGCCATGAGCATTGTGAAAAAAAAGTACGCGGAAGACGGGGTGGATGTGGTTGAGGGGGATTCGTTCAGCAGTTTTGCGGGTGCCCTTTGTCGTTCTACCTACAATAATTCTCCGTATGTTGAGATTCGGGATTTTTCCCGTGGGCACTTTCGCGGCCCCAGAGTTTTTCGGCTAAAGGGATTACCCGTTGACTGTTGGATAGACGCAGTGCCCGATGGAGATGGGACTAAAGTTGTGCTAACAGACGCAGCCGGCGACTACGATAACGCGGCCTACGGTTGGATTGCAATGACCTGCGGAGACATTACCCGCTGGGGCGGTCTTCCACTGGTTTTACTCAACAATTTAGACACTGAGACTATTGGAAAGCTGGGCGATCCGGTGAATACCGCATTTCGCGCTATGATGCGCAGCGTAAAAAGAATTGCTGACGAAAATCAGCTTGTTATGTACAAAGACGAAACCGCAGAGCTTCCCGGTTGCGTTACTTCGCCAAATCCGAATGCTCTGACCAAGTATCTTTGGTCGGGAGTGGCTATTGGTGCCTGCAATCCCGAAACCATTATCACGGGCGACCAGATCCAATCGGGTATGTCTGTGATGGCTCTGCGCGAACTAGGCTTGCGTAACAACGGAATTAGTTCCGGGCGCAAAAGTCTCGCCATGGAATTTGGAAATGATTACTACTCCAAACCAGCGGCACGGGAGGCCATCAATAAGGCGGCAAGACACGCAGTGCTTTACGACAAGTTTTTAGCAACTGCCAACGGCTGGTTCGCTAAAGACTTTAAGCCGCTTATCCGCTCTTTCCTTAACGTCCATTTAACAGGCGGAGCCCTCAAATCCAAGTTTGCAGAGGATATTTTATTTCCGCGGGGACTATCGGCGCGCCTTGACAATCTGTGGGATCCGCCCGAAATCATGCGGCAGTGCGCAAAGTGGCGTGGTATGAGCGATGAAGAATGCTATGAAACATGGCACGGAGGACAAGGAGTTCTCTCGGTGATCGACGCAAGCAACGAACAAAGATTTATTGACATGGCAGCGAGCTTCGGAATCGAAGCCCGTCGCGCTGGCGAAATCACTTATGAAGTTGCCCCCATCGTAACCGTCGAGTCTAAGTTCACAGGCAAAACCATTTCCTGGTTTGCGCCAGTGGAGCTTCCTTGAGATCGAAGCCCGTCTGTTTGGCAAATAGCCATTCAGCCGGGCTCTTTTTTTACTCTTGATATTTTTTGTTAAATAAAATAAAATAATTTTATGCTAAAAGAACTTATTGACCAGTTTTATTTGGAAAACCAGAAAAATAAAGAGCAAACCAGGTTTTACATTACAGACGCAGGAAAATGCCCGCGCGCTGTTTTTTTTAAATTTAAAAATGCGCCGCGAGAGCCGGTGGACGCGCGAATTATGCGCATTTTTGAGCACGGAGAAAATATTCATAGATCAATTTTTAATATTTTATACAGGTTGCGGCTTGGAGTTGTCACAGAAATTCCCATTCCCTCGCAGGAAATAATTTCCGGCAGGGCAGACGCAATTTTGTGCATTGGAAATGAAAATTATGTGCTGGATATTAAAAGTATGAATAGCATGATTTTTAGAAATTTAAGCGAGCCAAAAGAGGAAAATGTTTTTCAAATCCAGCTTTACTTGCATTTTTTTAATATTAAAAAAGGCATCTTGCTTTACATTGATAAAGATCGCCAAGAAATGAAAGAGTTTTTTGTGGACTATGACGAAACGCTTTGCAAAGATTTGCTGGATAAATTTTACGCGCTAAAAGACAAGGTTGAGCAGAACTCCGTGCCGGAAAAATTACCGGATTTTCCGCGCAACTGGCAGTGTAATTATTGCGCATTTAAGGAAGTTTGCAAAGCAACAAAAGGGGAGACCTACGAGCAGGAAATAGCAGAAAAATAAATATTTTTTCGCGCGCCTGCCCACGGCCAACCCGAGCGAAAAAACTTTTTATTTTTTTGCTTATGGGGTGATTTTTTCTGAAACTAAAAGAGAGTTGCCCGATAAAACATAAAGTTTTTCGGTTTGCTGGTTTAAGAACATATTTGTTGCTGTTTGGGGCAGGGTTACTGTGTTTACATTGCCCCGATAATCAATTTCAGAAATTATAATTTTCTCTTCGGAATTAAAAATTATATAGTCGTTATTAAGCCACTGCAAATTGGCTATTTTATTTCCGGAAAATATTTCGCTAAATTTTTCGTTTTCAAATGAATATAAATATATGTTATCGACGCTCCAATAAATTAAATTTTTATTGTCTGGCGAACTTAAAATTTTATAGTTTAAAATTTTCGGAATAGTAAAGCTTTCAAATGTTTTTGTATTTGGATTTAATTTAAATAACGAGCTGTCTTCTTTTAAAAAGGTGTCAGAAAGAATTGAGGTAATTTCGTATGCTTTTTTGCTGTTAACCGGATAATCCTTCAAGCTGATTTTTGAAACTGTTTTTCCTAAAAGATCAGCGCTTGACAGGGAGCCTTTTGCGGACAGCCAAATAATATTTGCGCCGGATATTTTGTAAGAAATTATATTGTTTATAATTGGCAAAGCGCTGTTTCCCGAGGCGGAGTAAAGAGTGTTATTTTTTATGAAAAAGAGCGCGCTTGGATTTTGCGGATTAAAGGAAATTTGCTGGGAATTTTTGTCTAAGTAAGACAAGCGCGCAGCCGAAGGTTTTTGTAAGGCGCCATCAAAGAAATAATAAAAAATATTGCCGGAATTTTCAATTTTTATTAAAGCTTTGCTTGAGTCGCCCGACCATTTTATTTCGGAAACTTTTCCTGTTTGCGATATGGAAAATATTTTTGCAGAGCTTGCAGAATTAATTGAAAAATAACTGAAATTTATAATTTTATTTCCAGAAATGGCGCCAATAATATTTTGATTGTTTGGCGACACAGAAAAATAGTCAATTTTATCTGCAAGATTGCTGAAAGCTATATTATTTTTTATTAAAAGCACATTTTCCAATTTTGTAACCTGGTTTTCCTGAACAGCTAAAGTTTTTGAGTAGCCGTAATAGCCGGTTTTTTCGATTGCTACGGTATGATTTTTTGGAAGCAAACTTTGCACAAAAATGGAATTTGCAAATAATCCGGGTTTTTGCGAAACTCCTGAATCAATAATAATTTTTCCGGCTGCCGGAAAAGTGCGCACATAAATTCCTCCGGTTGCCACGATTTTTTTATTTTCAAAATCAAACCGGTATCCCATTGAGTAGGCAACCAAAATTGGCGCGATTGAAAAAAAGCAAACAACGCAAACAAGCAATATAATTAACCGAGTTTTCTTTTGCATATTTATAATAATGCTATCACAGAACTTTGCAGATTTCACTATTGACAACTACACTATAGAATGGTAAGATAAATAATAGGGTTTGAATTTTGTTTACCTGTTCTTTGAAGGAGATGAAGCCGTGAAATACGATTTGGTGGTTCAGCTTGGGTCACAGGTAATGTTTACCAAAAACGATGAGGGGAAGCACCCGAATCCGGTCATTACTCGTTGGCGCCCCATACAGCGATGCGAACCGAAGCGTCTGCGATTACCCTTAAGATGGAGGTCGCAGAGAGGTTGATCATTACTGGCGGATCGAACTTCGGAGTTCGATATGACGACCAGAAAATCCTCAAGCCTGCCGACTTTTCTTTCGTAGCGTTTGCTAATTCAGATTTCCATAGGAAGTCGGAAGCGGCAGTGATAAAGGAGATTCTCGTGTGCGACTACGGCGTTGAGTCCAGCCGGATTTTCGCTGAGACAATGTCGTCAACCACGGAGGAGAACGCCGAGATTCTGAAGATTCTGCTTCGGCGGCGTCCGGCGTTCACTGGAAATGAGAGTATCGCCATCCTCACACTCTTGTATCACATGGAGAAGGCGTTGCCGGTTTTTTTGAAAGCCGGCCTTGTCGTGGAACCGCTTTTTGTCGAAAACATTTTGGCAGACAACGGTCAGATTGATCGGGTTTGTGAGTATTATGGCACGCCCAAGGGCGGCAAGCAGTATCCATTAAATTGGATGAGACGGTTGCTTTCTAATAGCGAATCGCTGAGTGCCTTAATGGATTTATAGACGGGGGAAATTCCTTCGCGGGGGACGCTTAGCGCTTCGGGCTTTCTTAGAAATAGGGAAGCCCATTTTTTTTATAATTTTTCCAAAAAAAATCGCACAATTTATTTTGTATTGTGCGACATCCTGCTACTGTGCACCTATGCATAGGAGCAAGAATTACTCTAGCCATGCGACGGTGAAATTACGGCCGTCAATAGTTTTTTGCTCAGCTTTTTGTTCTGCCAGAAATCTTATGTGCGACCAGTAGGCTGGCTCGCCGTTATCTTGGACAGAATAGCAGCAGGTGCAAGTTGGATTCCAGCCGATTTTTTCTGCCAAAAATCCTTCTTTGAGCAGAATCAATCGTGAAAGTTTGTACAGGTCTACTGAAACTAAATTTTTTCCAAGCGGACTGCGTGTGGTTTTACTTAAGCTTTTTGTCAAAAATTCTGGATGCCTGCACAGATTTGGATTTTGTATTTCAGGCTTATCATTTTCCGGAACCCAGCAACACGGGCCAATCCCTCCAAAAATGAACGCGCTTGTTTTGGCAGGATCAAGCTTTTGCATTGCGGTTTCCAAAATCCCATTTTCGGCGGGATTTTCCCTTATTAGGCACCGATATCCGCCGTGCAAAACCGCAAGTTTTGTGTCTTGCCATAGGCAGATAATGGGGCAATCGGCGTTGCAAAACGCAATGGCAACACCTGGTTTTTGTGTTAAACCCGCGTCTGCCTTGTTTTTTGTCCTGACGAGCCAAGGCGTAAAAACATCGTCATCTTGTCCAAATTCAGCAAGCTTGTTTGTGAAGCCGACGGACGGCGCAAATATTGTTGTAATAGACTTGCTAAGAAGCCCTTTTGCCCTTTCCATTTGAACCAAAAACTGCTCTCTGGATTGCAGAGAAGGGCTGAAATTACCATGCTCTATCCCCAAAATTTTGTGGCGTAGTCTTGGTATTGTTTTCATATTTTCCCTTTCTAAAGGAGCTTTCTATATTTTAGCAGAAAATTTTGTTTTTACAAGAAAATTGTGTATTATAAAAATATGAAATTATTTTACGCAACTTATGGTGATTTTATTAAATTTGACGAAAAGCCAAATGAAGACTTTTATTTATTTTCAAAAAAATTCCCAATTTTTGCTGTGGCCGACGGTGTTACGCAGTCGCATTTTAAAAATGGAAAATATGCTTTCCCAAACGGCGCCAAAGAATCGGCTGAAATATTTTGTAAAAGCGCGGTGAAATTTTTAGAAAAGAATTTGGATTTAGAAAAAGCTTTTAATTTTGCCAACGGAAAAATTAAAGAATTAAATATAAAATACGGAATTGATGAAAAATTAAATTATGTAGAATATGATTGGCTTGATACGGTTGGAGTTGTTGGATATATTTTAAAAAATAAACTGTTTTATGGTTACACGGGCGATTGTGGATTGATAATTTTTGATAAAAATAATAAGAAAAAATTTCAGACAAAAGATATGGTGGCCCCAGCTTTAAAAAAATTTAAAGGAATGTATAAAGATTGGGAAAATTTGTCAAAAGAAAAAAGAGCATTAATTATTCATAGGGATTTTAGAAACAATCCAAATAAAAAAGGATATGGAAGCTTTAGCGGAGAAGAGGGCGTGAAAAATTATTATAAATTTGGAAATATAAAACTAAATAAAAATGATTTAGTAATTTTTTACACGGACGGGTTTTTCGAATTATTAAAAGATAAGGGTTTTGTTAAAATTTTACGAGAAGGAGATAAGAAAAAATTAAACAGCGTTGTTTTGCAAAAAGCCGAAGAAAACGATCAGAAATTCGGCGCAGACCGTACATTTATTTCTGTAAAATTTGAGGCTTGATATTCTGTCTTTTTTGAGTTAATATCATATTATTATGCAAGAAAAATTTGTCATAAACGGAGGGAATAAATTAATGGGAGAAATTGAAGTAATGGGCTCAAAAAATACTGCCTTTCCGGTTTTGGTTGCTTCAATGTTGACAAAAGAACCTTGTATAATTGGAAATATTCCGCTGGTGGAAGATGTTTTCAAAATGATTGGCATTTTGGAAAAAATGGGAGCAACTGTGAAATGGCTGAGCATAAATAAAATAAAAATAACTTGCGAAAATATTGACCCCAAGAAATTGTCTAATGAAATAGTCAGTAATTTTAGGGGTTCTGTTTTGCTGTGGGGAGCTTTACTGGCGCGGTTTGATAATTTTAAAACTGCAACCCCTGGTGGATGTATTATTGGAGCGCGTCCTTTGGACACGCATTTTGACGCGTTTTTGCAAATGGGAGTAAATGTAAAACAAAGCGGAAAATTTTATCAGTTTGCGAAAGAGCAAAACTCTGGATTGCCACGTCGCTCCGCTCCTCGCAATGACGAGGTTATTTTAGATGAATTTTCGGTAACAGCTACAGAAAATGTTTTGCTGTTTGCAGCTTCGCAAAATAAAAAAACAACTTTAAAAATTGCCGACCAAGACTATCAGGTGCAGGAAGTTGCAAAAGTTTTAAAGAAAATGGGAGCTAAAATTAAATTTTCAGGTCCACACATTTTTGAAGTTATCGGAAAAGAAAAATTGAAAGGATTTAATTATAATATTGTTTCTGATCCGATTGAAGCAGGTACTTTTATTTTGATGGCCTTGGCAATAAAAGGAGAGGTTTTAATAAAAAATGTTGATGCGGAGCACCTTACTTTGTTTTTTAAAAAATTAAAAAATATTGGGGCAAATTTAGAATTTCCCGGTGAGAGGTCTGTAAAAGTTTTGTATTCGCCAAAAATTGTAATTGATAAAATTCAAAGCATGCCGCACCCGGGAATTAGCACGGACTTGCTGCCGTTGTTTGGAGTTTTGGCAACTCAAACAAAAGGAGGAACTTTAATACACGATCCATTATACGAAGGCAGGTTGAAATACTTGGAAGAATTGAATAAAATGGGAGCAGATATAATTTTTTGCGATCCGCACCGCGCAATTATTAACGGTCCAACGCATTTGCAGGGAATTGAAGTGCCAAGTTTGGATCTGCGGGCGGGAGCCGCGCTAATTATTGCAGGTCTTGTGGCGCAAGGCACGACTGTGATAAATAATGCTTATCAAGTGGATAGGGGGTATGAAAAAATTGAAGAGCGTTTGCAAAAAATTGGAGCCGATATCAAAAGAGTAAAATAAAATATGTTTAATAATAAAATAGCAATTGATTTAGGAACTTGTAACTCTCTTGTTTATGTCCATGGCAAGGGAGTTGTTTTATATGAGCCGTCGGTGGTGGCAATTTCTTTAGCCGACAATAAAATTTTGGCAGTCGGCGAGCACGCAAAAGAAATGATCGGCCGAACTCCCGCCGATATAAAAGTTTACAGGCCGTTAAAGGACGGAGTTATCGCGGACTATAGGGTTACGCAGGCGATGATGCGTTATTTTATAAATAAAACCTCAACTAAACTAAAATTTTTAAAGCCGGAATTGGTTATTTCTGTTCCTGCCGGAATTACAAGCACAGAAAGAAGAGCTGTAATTGAGGCGGCCTTGTCGGCGGGAGCGAAATCTGCCTATGTTGCCAAAGAACCAATTTTGGCGGCAATTGGAGCAGGCATTCCAATTAACTCGTGTTCAGGGCATATGATAATTGATATTGGCGGAGGAACTTCCGAAGTGGCGGTAATTTCTCTTGGCGGAATTGTAACATGGCATTCGGTGCGGATTGCCGGTGATAAAATTGATGCCGCAATAACTGAATATATAAAAAAGAAATATAATTTGGCAATTGGAACGCAATCGGCTGAAGAAATAAAAATAAAAGTTGGAACCGCGCTTCCGCAAAGAGAATTAAGATTTTTGGAAATACAGGGCCGAGATTTAATTTTGGGCCTGCCAAGAAACATCAAAATTTCAAATAACGAAGTTTGCGAAGCAATTTCCGATGTGCTGGCAGAAATTGTTATGGCTGCAAAACATGTATTGGCCGAAACTCCACCCGAACTTTCTGCCGATATTATGAACAAAGGAATTATAATGGCAGGCGGAGGAGCGTTGCTTCCAAAAATAAACGAATTGGTCGCCCAAAGCACTGGCGTGCCGTGTTTTGTTGCCGAAGAACCCTTGTTTTGCGTGGTAAAAGGAACGGGAACAGTTTTGGAACATTTAGAAGAGTACAAAAAAGTTGTAATGTCAAAAAAGTAAAATGGTTGGGCATCAAAAACAATGGGAATTTTTTAAAAAAAAGTTTGAGCAAAATCAGCTTTCACACGCGTATTTATTTACAGGACAAGATGGAATTGGAAAAAAGCTTTTTGCGAAAGAATTTTCAGAATTTATTGGGTGCAAGTTTCCGGATTTAAAAATAATAGAAAAAAAAGAAGATAAAAGTGAAATAGAAATTTTGCAAATTAGGGAAGCGCAGAATTTTTTGGCATATAAGTCGTATAACGGTGGCGCTAAAATTGTAATTGTGGACAATGCCCACCTAATGAATCAGGAAGCGCAAAGCTGTTTTTTAAAAACGCTTGAAGAACCGAAAGGCCAGACAATTATTTTTTTAATTTCTTCAAAACCCGATTTGCTTTTACCAACAATTTTTTCCCGATGCCAAACTGTGAAATTTTTCAAACCGAATCCGCCCGCTGGAGGATTGCCGGAAAATAAAGAAAAAATCGAAAAAGAAAATAAAATTTTGGGAGAATTATTGCAGGTTATAAATGCGGATTTTGCAGACAAATTTAAATATGTAAAGTCAATTGATTTCCCCGCCCAAGGCGGACCCGCCTCGGGCGGGGAAAAACTTTCTGCTCAAGAAATTATATATGTTTTACAAAAACATTTAAGGCAGGATCTTTTAAAAAATAAAAAAATTTTAGAATTAACCGAAGAAATAAATAGCAAATTAATGTTTACAAACGTCAATCAAAAATTAGCTTTGGAAATATTATTAATGGAATTATAAATTTATGGCAAATTATAAAGATTTTATAAACAGTGTAAAACCTGAATTTGAAAAAGCTTTTAGGTTTTTTGAGGGAGAATTGCAAAAAATAAGAACATCCAGAGCTTCGCCGGCTTTGGTGGAAGATATAGAAGTGAGCGCCTTTGGACAAAAGTTTCCATTAAAACAACTTGGCGCAATTTCAACTCCTTCAACAAATCAAATTGCCATACAGCCATGGGATGCTTCATATATAGAGCCGATTGAAAAAGCAATTTCCCAGTCCGGGCTGGGAATGTCGGCGGTTGTTGATAAAAATATTATACGGCTTAATTTGCCTTTGCTCACAGAAGAATATAGGAATGCTTTATCAAAAACTTTGGGTGAAAAAGCAGAGCAGGCAAAGCAAGTAATACGGCGGGCCAGGGAAGATGCGTGGAATAAAATTCAGGCAGCCCAAAAAGCTAAAGAAATTTCAGAAGACGAAAAATTCCGGGGAAAAGACGAACTGCAAAAAGTGGTTGACGACTTTCAGGAAAAAATAAAAAATTTAGTAGAGAAAAAGAAAAACGAATTATTGTAAAGCTTATCGTCATTGCGAGGAGCGTAGCGACGAAGCAATCTAAACATGTATTAGAGATTGCTTCGCTATCGCTCGCAATGACGCAACACATGCTATCTTCAATTTTAATTCTTATAATCGCGTTTTTGAGCCTGATCGCCCTAATGATAATACATGAATTTGGGCATTTTATTATTGCCAAAAAATTTGGAGTGCGTGTGGATGAGTTTGGCATTGGATATCCGCCAAGAATTTACGGCAAAAAATTTGGAGAAACAATTTATTCAATAAATTGGCTGCCACTTGGGGCTTTTGTAAAAATTTACGGAGAAGAGGGAGGGGTGGACGATTTGCGAAGTTTTGTAAATCTAAAAATTTGGCAAAGATTTTTAATTGTAATTGGCGGAGTGGCGGCTTTTTGGATTGCGGCCATAATTATTTTTTCTGTTGTTTTTGCAATTGGAGCCGATTTGCCCGTGGGGGACCAAGATGTTCAAGGAATCACAAATGTGCAAATTAAAGTGCTTGAAGTTGCGCAAAATTCTCCGGCAAGCGCGGCTGGCATAAGAGTTGGCGACACATTGCTGGGTTTTAATAAAGTAAAAGATTTTCAAGATTTTGCAAAAGAAAATGGCGGGCAGGCAGTAGATATAAAGATTAAAAGAAACGAAAAAGTTTTTAATCTTAGTTTAACCCCGCGGGTTAATCCGCCAGCCGGGCAAGGCTCTGTGGGAGTCGGGCTGGAAAGGATGGCAACTCTTGCGCAAAAATATCCGTGGTATCAAGCCCCAATTAAAGGCATTGCTTATACCTGGCAGACAACAGTAAACTCCTTTGTTGGATTGTATTCTGTGTTTGCAAATTTAGTTTCACGCAAAGGACTGCCTCAAGGAGCAGAATTTGCCGGGCCTTTAGGCATTACAGTATTTTTGGCTAACGCGGTAAGCTACGGAGCGGGATTTTTTCTATATTTTATAGGAACAATTTCCGTGCTTATTGCCATATTTAATTTATTTCCAATTCCGGCATTGGACGGTGGAAAATTGATTTTTTTACTTATTGAAAAAATTAAAGGAAAACCGGTTTCAGTAAAAATTGAGCAGAACATTACTATTGTGTTCTTTATAATTTTAATCGCGCTGTCGCTTTTTATAACAATACGCTTTGATATCCCGCGTTTTTATAATTTTCTAAAAGCCGCCTTTCAAAAATAATTATTTCGTTAAGTAACTATTCCAATATTCCGCGGAATAACGGAATAGCATAATTAGTAAAAGTCTGCTTAATGGAAAATAAATCCATTAATAATAATGTAATGAAAATTATTTTAATAATTACCGATACCAAAAAGAAAAGTTTGATTTTTGTGGACGAAAATTTAAAAATATATTCTTTGAGAGAAATTGTTTTAGCCGTACAAAATGGATTGTTTAAAAATATTTACATAGTGAACCGTTCTGGTAATATTTATTTACGTTCGGCAGGGAGCGTACTAAAAGAAGAAAAACTAGACCGTATTTCTATTTCTTCTTATCAATTATTTTATTCCTTGCAGGATATTGGAAAAATTTTGTCCATACCATCTTTTAATAATTACTGGCAAAAATATCAGCAGAATTTATTACAAGAACAACAAGAAAAATTGGGTGCTTGCATAATTATCGATGACCATCCCCGAATATTAAAAGCAAATGCGCAGTACAAGTTAACAACTAATAAAAAGATTATTTTCAGTGCGGCTAAAAAATTTAATGTAGACCCGTATCTTTTAGCTGCTATACTTATAGATGAATTAGCACGACTAAATCCAATTGAGGATATAACAGATATGTTGGCGGTTTATTTTATCGGTGTGAATACATCTGCTGGGATTGGCCAGGTAAAAACAGACACGGCAAAAGGGTTAATGTTGACTGGTTATTATAATCCCGATTTAGACAAATTTTCTTCTAAAGGGAAAATCAAAAAAGCTAGTCGCCAGGAAGTATACGAATACATAAAGCAGCCAAAGCACAGTATATTTTTTGTGGCCGCAAGAATGCGTTATTTTATCGACGAATGGAAAAGATTCGTTGATTTAAGTAAAAGACCGGAAATTATCACAACACTATATTCATTAAGCGCCGATAATCCTAAAAGTAATCCTCAACCAAACGATCGCGGTTTGCAAATCGCCAATGAATTTTATAATATAGCTAAGGATTGGTTTAAATAAAATAATGAAAACTTTATTTAAAGTAATAATAATTTCTGTGTTAATTATTGTTTCTCCTGTTTTAATATTATTTATTTATGAAACCTATAGAATGCCTTTTAATGATTTACATTTGAGGGTTTTTCAGTATAATTTTAATAAGTTTATTAGTTTATTGCATCCTAAAGAATCTAAATTAATAGCAGAAGCGGCGGAAATTGGCAATTGGGCAGATGGTACATACTGCCAATTTCTTGTTGGACAGTTCCGATTAAGCTCATTATCAAAAGAGGAATTAGAAAAAATTTATCCGTACGATTTTTTAAAAACAGGAATATATTTTATTGATAGCAATGAAGTTCTCGGTAGTTCATGGCTTGAGTGGAGAGAGAAATATCTGAAGGATTATAAACAAAAAGATGGCGAAAATATATATTTAATTTGGGCAGTTGATGACGAAAATCCACCAGACGGCGATATCAGATGCGATTAAAATTTTTATATAATGAAAAAAAGTTATTACCAACTTGAGAGAATAGTGAAAGGCGTCGCAAATCATCGCCGGATTGAGATTTTAGAATTATTAAAGGAGACGCCAGAAATGTCCCTAGTATACATATCAAAAAAACTGCATATTAATTTTAGGACAGCCTCTGATCATATTAAAAAGTTAGCTGTGGCGGGATTTGTTGTCAAAAGATCAGAGGGGTTGACCGTCAGGCATAAAATTACAAATAAAGGTTTGTCCGTTTTAAATTTTTTAAGAACATTGTCATAACTATTCCAATATTCCGCGGAATAACGGAATAGTCGAATAAAATATTTTACATTAAATTATTATGGAAGCGGAAACTAAAAATTGTCAGAATTGTAAAAAGGACTTCACTATCGAGTCCGACGATTTTGCGTTTTACGAAAAAATGAAAGTCCCTGCGCCTACTTTTTGTCCAATTTGTCGATTTGAAAGAAGAGCAGCCTCTAGAAATGAGCGTAAGCTTTTCAAAAATAAAAATGCTTTTACAGGAGAAGACATATTTTCTTTGTATCCGCCTGAGTCAAAAAGAAAAGTGGTAACCGAAGAAGAATGGATGGGAGATTCTTGGGATCCCACGGATTATGGCAGGGATATCGACTGGTCTCGTCCATTTTTAGAGCAAATTTTGGAGCTTGAAAAAAAAGTTCCGATTTATAACTTAAATGTGAAATTAATGGTAAATAGCCCGTATTCGGGAAATGCTACGGGATTGAAAAATTGTTATTTATTATTTAGCTCAAATTACACCGAAAATTGCTCATATGGCAATGGCATAGATTTCTGTAAAGATTGTTTTGATAATTCGCATATAAATCATTCTGAAATGTGTTACGACAGTTTTTGGTTAAAGAACTGTTATCAATGTTACGGGACAATAATGTCTGTTGATTGTCGAAATATGTATTTTTCGCGTGATTGTCTCGGTTGCAACGATTGTTTAGGATGTGTGAATTTGAGAAAATCATCGTATTGTATTTTTAATAAACAATATACAAAAGAGGAATATAAAAAACTTTTTGGCGAGATGTGCTTGTCTACTATAGATGGTTTTTACCATGTGCGACAGAAATCCAGGGATTTCTGGAAAACACAGATAAATAAAAACCATCAAGGCGTACAAAATCTAAATTCAACCGGATCTTATGTGACGAATTCAAAAAATGTCACAGAAAGCTATTTTATAAGGGAAGGTGAAAATTTGAAATATTGTCAAATTATGCAGGTTCCCCGCAATAAAGATTGCTATGACTGTATGGTTTGGGGAGAAAATATCGAATTGTCCTATGAAACTTGTGTTTGCGGGGAGGGTCCTTATAATTTGAAATTTTGTTTTAATTGTTGGCCGGCTTGTAGAGACAGCGAGTATTGTATAAATATATTTAGTTCATCAGATTGTTTCGGGTGCGCGGGCGTTAAAAAAGCCCAATACTGCATTTTAAATAAGCAGTATACAAAAGAAGAATACGAAGCCCTTATTCCTAAAATTAAAAAGCATATGGATGACGTGCCGTATGTCGATAGAAAGGGAAACGTATATAAATATGGAGAATTTTTTCCAATAGAATTTTCACCATTCGGGTATAACAATTCTTTGGCCATTCAGCATTTTGATATGACAAAAGAAAAAGCGGAGAGTTTTGGTTATGAATGGGTTAAAGTAGAAAAAGGAAATTATAATATTTCGCTAAACTCAGCAGACTTACCTCAATCAATTGATGACGCAAACGATAACATATTAAATGAAATTATTAAATGTGAAAAATGCCAAAACGCGTACCGAATTTTGCGTGACGAATTTTCATTTTATAAGAAAGAACGGCTTCCCTTGCCGACAATGTGCAATGAGTGCAGACATGAAAGAAGAATAAAAGACAGGTTGGGCATAAAATTGTATAGTTACCAATGCATGTGTGCGGGTGATAAAGATGATACGGGGCAAAATCAAAACACAGTTTTACACGAGCATGGTCATGAACATTGTGGTAATAATTTCAAAACGGGCTTTGATCCAGAATTAGGAAATATTGTCTACTGTGAATCCTGCTACCAAAAAGAAGTTGCTTAATAATTAAGAAATAAAACTATGTTGCAGTCAAAAATTTTTTCAAAAACAAATAAAAATAAATTAGCTGAAGGGGAATCGGTGTCAAATGATTTGCTTGCGCGGGCAGGATTTATAGACCAGTTAATGGCCGGCGTTTTTAGTTTTTTACCGCTGGGATTTTTGGTTTTAAAAAATATTGAAAAAATAATCAGGGAAAATATGGAAAATGCCGGAGGTCAGGAAATTTTAATGCCGGTTTTACAGCCAAAAGAAAATTGGTTAAAAACCGGAAGGTGGACAAGTTTAGATGTGCTTTTTAAATTGAAAGGAAGCGGAGATAAAGAATATGCTTTGGGCGCAACACACGAGGAAGTTGTGAGCCCTTTGGCTAAAAAGGTTATTTTTTCGTACAGGGATTTGCCAATGTCGGTTTTCCAAATTCAAACAAAATTTAGAGATGAACTGCGCGCAAAATCCGGCATTTTGCGTACAAGAGAATTTTTGATGAAAGATATGTATTCTTTCCACGCCAGTCAGGAAGACTTGGATAAATATTATGACAAAATTATAAAAGTTTATTTTAATATTTTTAAAGAATTGGGAATTAGGAATAAGACTTATTTGACTTTGGCAAGCGGAGGAAGCTTTTCAAAATATTCTCACGAGTTTCAAATGGTTACGGAAGCAGGTGAAGACTTAATTTATATTTGCCAAAAATGCAAAACTGCAATTAACAAAGAAATATTTTTTGAAATTAAGAACTGTCCTAATTGCAATAACTTGAATAAATTTTCCGCCCAAGGCGGACCAGCCTCGGGCTGGGAAGAAAAAAAAGCGGTGGAAGTGGGAAACATTTTTAAACTTGGCACAAAATATTCGGCTCCCTTTGACCTGAAATTTAGAGATAAAGATGCCTCTGAAAAGCCGGTAATAATGGGATGTTACGGTATAGGCCTCTCACGCGCATTGGGAGCTGTTGTGGAGGCCAACTGTGATGAAAAGGGGATTATGTGGCCTAAAAAAATAGCGCCTTTTACAGGCCATTTAATTGAGTTAAAGTCTAAAAGAAAGATAGTTAAAAACACAGCGCAAAAAATTTATCAAGACTTGAAAAAAGAAGGCATTAAAGTATTATATGATGATAGGGAAGATAAGTCCGCGGGAGAAAAATTTGCCGAAGCAGACCTGATTGGAATTCCTTTGCGAATTATTGTTTCAGAAAAAACTTTAGAAAAAAAATCCGTTGAAATAAAAGAGAGAGGCAAAAATATTGTAAAATTTGTAAAAATAAAACAGCTAATAAAAATATTTAAATAAATGCAGGTAAACACAATGAAACGAAACCCGTTGAATAAGATTTTTTCTTTTTTGTCCGTTGATATGGCAATTGACTTGGGAACAGCCAATTCTTTGGTTTATGTAAAAGACAGGGGAATAATTATTAACGAGCCCTCGGTTGTTGCGGTAAATAATAAAACCGGGCAAATTTTGGCAATTGGGGAAGAAGCAAAAAAGATGGTGGGCCGCACGCCTTCATATATTTCCGCCACAAGACCTTTGGTAAACGGAGTTATCTCTGACTTTGAAGTAACCGAGCAAATGCTGAAATATTTTATTGAAAAGGCCGCAACCTCCGGAAAAAAAATGTTTGGATTCGGATATATACCAAGGGTAATTATTGGAATTCCATGCGGAGTAACAGAAGTTGAAAGAAAGGCTGTAAGGGATGCCGCAAAAAACGCGGGAGCCCGCACAGTGTTTTTAATTGAAGAGCCCTTGGCTTCGGCAATCGGGGCAAAATTGCCAATTCAGGAAGCAGGGGGGAATTTTATTGTTGACATTGGAGGAGGCACAACCGAAGTGGCTGTAATTTCCTTGGGCGGAATTGTAACTTTTAGAAGCTTGAGAATTGCCGGAGATAAATTGAATAATGATATTGTTGAATTTGCGCAAAAAGAATATAAGCTTTTAGTGGGCGAGCGGACAGCGGAATCGATTAAAATAAATATCGGTTCGGCAATGCCTTTGAAGGAAAAAAAAGAAATGGCAATGCGCGGGAGAAATTTGGTAACCGGATTACCCGAAGAAGTTGTGGTTTTTAACGACGATATCCAGCGCGCGCTGGAAAGGTCTGTAAAGCAAATTATTGCTGCGATAAAAACAACAATTGAAGAAACTCCGCCCGAATTGCTGGCAGATGTAATGTCAAACGGAATTTTTTTGGCTGGTGGCGGGAGCTTGTTGCGAGGTTTGGATGTTTTAATTTCAAAAGAAACCAAAATGCCTTGCAAAATAATTGACGATCCGCTGACTTCTGTGGTACGCGGGGCGGGAATTGCTTTGGAAAATATTGAAACTTTGGCACAAGTAATGTCGCGCGACGAAGACGGCGATATGCCATCATGACGAATTTAAAATTTTAAATTTAAAATTTAAAATAAATTTGATAAATTTATATTATGATTAGCGAAGAAGAAGTAGGGCATATTGCAAAATTGGCGAGATTAGAATTGACAGATAAGGAAATTGAAAAAATGCAAAAAGATTTGTCGATAATTTTGAATTATTTTAATTTATTACAAAAAGCGTCCGGAAAAAAATCCGCGGGATTGCACAAAACTGTGCAATCCCGCGGATTAAACGGTTTGAGAAAAGACGAGGTAATTCCGCAGAAAAAAGAAACGGCGCAAAAAATAATTGCAGCGTCTCCCAATAAAAAAGACGATTACATAAAAGTAAAATCAATTTTGTAGTGTCATTGCGAGGAGCCCGCAGGTCGAAGATCCTGCAAGGGCGACGTGGCAATCTATTGTATGTGCAAAAAACTCTGGATTGCCACGCCCTGCTTCGCATGGCTCGTAATGACAAAATAGCAATGGAATTAACTAATTTAACAATTAAACCGGCTCACGAAGGATTAAAAAATAAAGAATTTACTTCTGTTGATTTGACAAAAGCTTATTTGGAAAAAATAAGAAAAAGCGATTTGAATTCTTTTATTTCTGTTACAGAAAATTTAGCTTTGGCGCAAGCGATTCGAGCCGATGCGAGAATCGCCCTGAGCGAAGTCGAAGGGCATGATTTTCCAGAACTTTGCGGAATTCCTTGCTCAATTAAAGACGCAATTTTGGTTGAAGGAGAAAAATGCACAGCCGGCTCTAAAATTTTAGAAAATTATATTGCTCCTTATGACGCAACTGTTATTAAAAAATTAAAAGAGCAAGGCGCTGTAATTTTAGGAAAAACAAATACAGATGAGTTTACAATGGGCTCTTCAACCGAAAATTCTGCGTTTGGAGTTACAAAAAATCCGCACGATAAAACAAGAGTTGCCGGGGGAAGCTCGGGGGGATCGGCTGCTTGCGTGGCTGCAAACGAAGCCTGCTTTTCATTGGGTTCTGATACTGGCGGATCAATACGACAGCCTGCGTCTTTCTGCGGAGTTGTCGGATTGTGTCCAACTTATGGCGCTGTATCAAGATATGGCTTGATCGCGCATGCGTCATCTTTGGACCAAATCGGACCTTTTACAAAAAATGTTGAAGACGCAAGAATTGTTTTTGATGCCATTTCCGGAAGAGATTCGTTAGATGCAACAAGTGTTGAACCAGAAATTCGAAATTCGAAATTCGAGATTCGAAATTTACGTATTGGTGTTCCAAAAGAATATTTTTCAAAGGGCGTTGATCCTGAAGTTGAGAAAATAATTAGAAACGTGATTAAAAAGGCAAAAGACGCCGGCGCTGAAATTGTTGAAATAAGTTTACCAAGTTCAGAGTATGCGCTGGCCTGCTATTTTGTAATTGATCCGTCTGAAATATCTGCCAATTTGGCGCGGTTTGATGGAATAAAATATGGACTATCCGAACCTGCGGAAAATTTGCTGGATGTATATTTAAAAAGCAGGGGAAGGGGATTCGGCAGCGAAGCTAAAAGAAGGATCATGCTTGGAACATATTGTTTGTCGTCGGGATATTATGACGCCTATTATAAAAAAGCGCAAGAAGTCAGGGAATTAATCAGGCAGGAATTTGCAGAAGCATTCAAAAAAGTTGATTTGCTGTTTTGCCCGGTGTCGCCATTTCCAGCGTTTAAAATAGGTGAAAAGGCAGACGATCCAATGGCTATGTATCTGGCTGATATTTATACAATTCCTATGAAACTGGCCGGCCTGCCTGGGTTGTCTTTGCCGGCTGGAAAAACAAATGAAGGTTTGCCGGTGGGCCTTCAAATAATTGGAAATCACTTTGAAGAAAATAAAATTTTAGATATAGCGCAAGAACTGGAAAAAGTGCTATAATTAATTAAGCTGTCATTGCGAGGAGCCCGCAGGTCGAAGATCCTGCAAGGGCGACGCGGCAATCTATAACTCTGGATTGCTTCGTTGCTCGCTATCGCTCGCGCCTTGCAATGACAAACATGAAATGACATGGGATGAATTATATAATTTTTTTGGAATAAGGGATTTTATTTATTATATTTCCTCTCCGCAATTGCAGGATATGCTTTTTCCGGTAAAGCTGGTTTTTGCGGTATTTGCAATGTTTTTTTTGGTTGCTGTTATTTATTTTATGATAAATTCTTCGTGGCTGCAGTACAAATTTTTGGAAGACGTGACAGAATTTTTTTCTTGGCAGGCATATGGCGCCAGAGAAATTTCAAAGCAATGGAACAGAATTAAAAAGAAAATTGAATCGGGAGCTGAAGCAGATTACAAGTTGGCGATAATTGACGCAGATGACCTTTTGGCGGAAATTTTAGAGGAGAGGGGATTTGAAGGCAAAGATTTTGAGGAAACTATAAAAAAAGCTGGCAATTTGATTGCCCCAATTTTAAATGATTTGCTGGCTGCCCGCAAAATACGCAATTCGATTGTTTATGATCCAAATTATAAAATATCAGTCGAACAAGCCAAAAAAATATTGGAGACTTATGAGTTTGCGGTAAATAATATCGGATCGGCTTAGACGCTTAAAATTTTAGAACAGGCGCAATTAAAAACAAAATTGTGCTTATCGCTACCAAACTTATTAAGATAATCCATGTAACTCTAAATAATTTGCTTTTTTTCATATTAATTAATGGTAGCAGATTTTAACAAAAAACAAAAGGGAGAAGCAGTGGTCAATAAGCTTTTATTTAAAGCTTTTGGCATTATATTTTTGTTTGTAATTTTAATTTTAATTATTGCCGACCTTAGAATATACCAGAAAAAAAAGGATCTGGTTTCTCAAATTGATTTTTATAAAAAGCAAATTGAAGAGATAAAAAAAAACGGCGAAAGCCTGAAAAATCAAATTGCCAATTCAGACAGCAAAGATTATTTGGAAAAAATAGCCTATGAACAGCTTAACCAGCAAAAGCCCGGTGAAAAAGAAATAATTTTTGTTTTGCCTCCTAAAAAAGAACAAGCGCCTCCTGCACCTGAAAATTTTTTGAATTCATGGGGCGGGTGGCTTTCGGGAATTTTGGGATGGCTAAAAAGCAAATTTTAGGGTAAGATATTTTTAGCGCGGGTATGGTTCAGTGGCAGAACGTGTCCTTCCCAAGGATAAGATACGGGTCCGATTCCCGTTACCCGCTCAAAAGTTTAAATTAAAAATATGTTGGAAAATATTTTAAGTATCATTTTATTGGTGGTTATAGCATACGCGGTTTATTTGCAAAAAAATTTGAATGATGAAAAAATCAGAAGGGAATGGGATTTGGCTTATTTTTATTATCAAACGCATCAGCAAGATTTTGACGCGCTGACAAAGGAGTATTTTTTTGAAGATTTCCCGCTTTTAAAAAAAGTTTTTCTAAATTCAAAAATAGAGGAAATAAAGGATTATTTAAAAAAAGGAAATTCCGATAAATTGCCATTTTTGCCGAAGTAGCTCAGTGGTAGAGCAACTCTTTCGTAAAGAGTAGGTCGTCGGTTCAAATCCGACCTTCGGCTCTTTTTTATAATTTTTAATATGGTAAAATAAGATAAAAATTATGGCAGACAGCGAAAATAAAATTGAAGAGTTAAAAAATAAGCTCCATCAGCTGGTGGAGCGCCTTTGATATAGAAAATAAAGAAAAAGAAATTAAAGAACTTGAATCGCAAACAAAAAAACCGAATTTTTGGAATGATAACCAAAAAGCGGCAAAGACAAGCCAGAGAATTTTTGAACTGAAAGAAGAAATTGAGAATGTTGAAAAATTAAAAATCAGTTTGGACGAAAAGGGGATTGCAGAATTGGAAAACAAAACTTTTTTGTCTGGCAAATACGACAAAAATAACGCGATAATAGAAATATTTTCCGGAGCTGGCGGACAAGATTCGCAAGACTGGGCAACAATGCTTTTGCGGATGTATGAAAAATATTGCGCGAAAAAAGGATATAAATTTGCAATTTTGCATCAGTCGTTTGGAGATGCCGGGGGGCCCGAAGGCCGTATTGGCACAAAATCTGTTACAATGGAAATTAGGGGAAGCCACGCTTACGGCTATTTAAAAAAAGAATCCGGAGCGCATAGGCTGGTGAGAATTTCGCCGTTTAATGCGCAAAAACTTCGCCAGACTTCGTTTGCAATGGTTAATGTTTTGCCGGAAATTATTGAAAAAGATGAGGGCGCAGAAATAAAACCGGATGATTTGAAAATTGACACATTTCGCGCCGGAGGACCGGGCGGGCAATATGTAAATAAAACCGAATCTGCCATAAGAATTACCCATATTCCATCGGGAATTGTTGTTTCTTCGCAGTCTGAAAGGCTGCAAGGAAAAAACAAAGAAAACGCAATGAAAATTTTACGCGCAAAACTTTATTTGTTAAGGGAAGAAGGAAAAGAGAAAGAATTAAAAAAAATAAAAGGCGAGCAAGTTTCAGCTTCTTTCGGAAGCCAAATTAGGTCTTATGTTTTGCACCCGTACAAAATGGTAAAAGATTTGCGAACGCAATTTGAAACCTCAGATCCCGAATCTGTGCTAAATGGCGATTTAGACGGCTTCATAGAATCAGAAATAAAATTGCCATCTTAGCTTTCAGTGTCATTGCGAGCTCCGAGCAGTAGCGAGGGGCGTGGCAATCCAGAGTGTGTTCTAAAAATAATTATTTAAAAAAATCAGAGAATAAAAAACTAAAATAGTCTATAAAAAAACATCATCTTAACATATGTTAAGATAAAATATTATAGGAATCATAGTTGAGTTTAATCCGGATTTAGCCTTAAGACATATGTCTGAATTTAAATCCGGCAACAGAAAAATCGAAGAATGTATACCCGAATTGCTGGAAGAAGGAAAGATTTATAATTTTTTGAAAAAAGACCAGAGAAATTATTATTTACATGGCGAAGTTCCGCTTTTGAAAACTAAGGGTAATAGTATTTTGTCCAAGCCAATTGCCAGTATCCTAATTTTAGAAGCTACTCATTTTGAAGAAAGAGGGCAAATTTATACAAAAGGAACATATAAGGTTGTTAAGGTAATTCCCGAAGACCAAATTTATTTTAATGGTTTTAGCAAATCATCTTAACATATGTTAAGATGAAAAATAAATAAAAATAGCATGAGTGATTCAGAAACCAAAATATGTCAGAACTGCAAAAAGGACTTCACAATTGAGCCCGACGATTTTGCGTTTTATGAAAAAATAAAAGTACCACCTCCGACATTTTGCCCGGATTGCCGGTTGCAAAGAAGAATGGCGTTTCGTAATGAACTTGTCCTGCACCGCAAAAAGAGCGCCGCTACTGAAAAAGAAATCATTTCTATATTCCGGTCGGATTCGCCTATGAAGGTATATGAGCATGAGGAATTTTTCTCTGATAGGTGGGACCCGTTGGCATATGGCCAAGACTATGATTTTTCAAGACCATTTTTTAGGCAACTGCAGGAGCTTATGCTTCAAACTCCCACGCTTGCGCTCTTTGACAGCAAGTCAACAAATTCAAGTTATTGCAATATGACAGTGGAGCAAAAAAATTGTTATTTAGTAAGTGCAGCCTGGACCAACGAAGATTGTATGTATATGAACCGCGTCGACGGCAACAAAAATTCGCTCGACCTTTACATATGCGGCCGCAACCAATTTTGCTACGAAAATGTATATTGCGAGGATTCGTATCGGTTGTTTTACAGCCACACTTGTAAAGATTGTAATGACTCATATTTTCTTTACGACTGCCGCGGTTGCAGTAACTGTTTTAGTTGTGCGGGATTGAGAAATAAAAATTACAATATTTTTAATAAGCCGTATACCAAAGAAGAATATTTTAAAAAAATAAAAGAATTTGATATGGGTGATTGGAATGTTGTTCAGGATATGAAGCAACGGGTGGCGGAGCTCAGCCTTAGCGTTCCTCATCGCTATGCCCAGATTTTTAAATCCACCCACGCAGTGGGTGACCACATTCATAATGTAAAGAATGCATATCATTGTTTTGACTTTTTGAGCGGAGCCGAGAATGTGAAATATTCTCACTGGAGCTCTGGAGAGTTTAAAGATTCATACGACACGGGCCCCGGCACCGGCGGAAATTCTGAGTTGCTATATGAATCAGTTTCTATCGGCGTACAAAGCGCGCGATGCATGTTTAATTTTGTTGTGTGGTATTCGCATGACGTGCAATACAGTATAAATTGCCATAGTTCAAATAACCTTTTTGGCTGTGTGTCATTACGTAATAAGTCGTATTGTATTTTTAACAAACAATATTCCAAAGAAGAATATGAAACTCTTGTTCCTAAAATTATTGAGCATATGAATTCAATGCCTTATGTTGACGCAAAGGGCCGGGTGTATAAATACGGAGAATTTCTTCCAATAGAAATTTCTCCAATACCATACAATGACACCGTCGCCCAGGACTATATGCCGCTCACAAAAGAGGAGGCAGATGTGCAAGGACATTCCTGGGGAAAGACTCAGTCCAGAAATTATAAAATAACCAAACGCGCCGCTGATTCGCCTGTTAAAATTTCTGACGCTCCCGACAACATTACACAAGAAACCATTGGATGTATGCACGAAGGAAAATGCCAAGACGGTTGCGCTACCGCGTTTCGCATTACGCCAGATGAATTGAAATTCTATAAAAATTTACAAATACCCTTGCCGCGATTGTGCTTTGCTTGCCGGCATAAAGAGCGGCTAAAACAAAGAAACCCAATGACGCTTTGGCACAGAAAATGCATGAAAGAAGGCTGTTCTAATGAATTTGAAACGTCATATGCTCCAGATCGTCCCGAAATAGTTTATTGCGAGCAGTGCTATCAACAAGAAGTTGCTTAGTCATCTTAACATATGTTAAGATAAAATATAGTAAATAATATGGGGAATGAATTGGTTAAGAAAAATTTTTATACTACGAGTGAATTGGCAAAAGTTTTAGGGGTTAGCAGAATTTCGGTTTTTTACAGATTGGGAAATGGCTCAATAAAAGGACACAAAATGGGCAGAAATTTTGTGGTATTTAAAAAAGATATTGACATAAAAAAAGTAAAATCATTGTTGAGAAAATAGAATGATTAGATTTGAAAAAGTTACAAAAATATATTCAGATGAGACGATTGTTTTGCAAGATGTTTCTTTTGAAATAAAAGAAGGGGAGTTTGTTTCTATTGTTGGAAAATCCGGAGCAGGCAAAACAACTTTAGTACGGCTAATTATGGGTTTGGAAGTTCCAACTTCGGGGCAAGTTTTTTTTCAGGGAAAAAATGTCAATGAAATTGATTCGTCTGAAATGCAAAAAATTAGAAGAAAAGTCGGCGGCATTTACCAGGATTATAAATTATTGCCAAATAAAACAGTTTATGAAAACGTGGCATATATTATGGAAGTTGAAGGCAAAGAAAAAGAGGAAATAGAAAGCGAGGTTCCAAAAGTTTTAGAAATTATCGGGCTGAAAGAAAAATTTAATAATTTTCCAAAAGAGCTTTCCGGCGGAGAACAGCAAAGGCTGGCAATTGCAAGGGCTTTAATTAACCAGCCCGACATTATAATTGCCGACGAGCCTACCGGAAATCTGGACCCTTACAATAGTTATGAAGTAATTTCACTTTTGGAAAAAGTAAATAGAGCCGGCAAAACAGTTGTTTTGTCCACTCATGACAGGGAAATAATAAACAAACTGGGGAAAAGAGTTATCACAGTTGAAAATGGAAAAATTATTAGAGATGAAGCCGAAGGAAGATTTATAATATAAACTTGTGTAATTGTCATTGCGAGGAGCCAGCAGGCGACGCGGCAATCTATAACTTTGGATTGCTTCGTTAGTCGCCTCGCTCATTCTTCGCAATGACGCGCGATATGCTTACAAATTTTAAAAGAATTTTCAATTTTGCGCTTAATGATTTTGGAAGAAACAAAGGCATTTCAATTGCCGCAATTTTTGTTTTGGTTGTGACGATTATGCTGGTTACCGGACTTGTATTTTTTCATGGCATGGCAGGTTATTTAACAGCGCAAATACAAGATAAAATTGATATAACAGCTTATTTTAAAGACGGCTCAGCCGAAGAAGACATTTTAAATGTTAAAAGCCAAATTTTAAATTTATCTCCAAACATAAAAAATGTTGAATATGTTTCAAAAAACCAGGCTCTGACATCTTTTAGTGAAAAGCATAAAAACGACACAGCCTTGTCAGACGCGCTGCAAGAAGTGGGAAATAATCCATTTTTGCCTTCTTTAAACATAACCACCACCGGAGCGCCCCAACAATACGAAGAAATTTCTAATATTTTGCAAACTTCCGATTTTAGCAAACTAATTGATAAAGTGGATTTTTCGCAAAAAAAAGATACAATTGAAAAAGTTTATTCTATTACTTCTAATGTGAATATGTTCGGCGTTGCGCTTTCAGCAATTCTAATTTTGCTTGCAATATTGGTTGTTTTTAACACAATAAAGCTTGGCATTGAAAATTCAAAAGAAGAAATTTCCACAATGCGCTTGGTTGGAGCAAGCGATTGGTTTGTGCGCGGGCCCTTTATAATTCAGGGAATATTTTACGGATTTACGGCATTTGTAATTTGTATTTTAATTTCCGGATTTTTTGCATTTTTTATATCGCCAAAAATATCTGTAGTTTTACCAGGATTTGATATGTTTAATTATTTCTTGACTAATTTGTGGATTTTTGTTTTAATACAGTTAGGTTTTGGCATTGCGGTTGGAACAATTTCCGCTTTTTTTGTAGTCAAAAAATATCTGGACATTTAAATTTTGCGGGATCGTCTAATGGTAGGACACATCCCTCTGGAGGATGGTATCTTGGTTCGAGTCCAAGTCCCGCAGCAATTTCGTTCGGAACAAACTCAAAATTTCCCGACGACGACATTCGCTCGCCCAGCCCCGCCACAAGCGGGGCTGGGCTCGCATTTGCGCCGATTTGGGGCAAAATTAAGCGGAATTTAATCGTTTCGGGCGAGTAAAAAATGTTTGAAAGAAATTTTTTAGCAAAAAGATTTCTTTCAATTCCTTTTGTTTTTTTGATTCCGTCAAGGAAGAATTTTAGAGTGTTAGAAACGGTTTCAACGGAAAATTTAGAGCATTCATCCGTTAGTTCGTGTCCAACTTGGTGTCCCGCTTCTATATCATGATTTAATCGGAAAACAAGATTTTCAATATAGTTTTTGTCTATTGAAATTCGTTCTAAATTTTCCAGACAAAAATTTTCTAACCGTTCGGCGGACACTTGTTTTACTGGACAACTTTGCCAGTCAAATTTTGTTGTGGAAGTGCATCGGTAGTAAAAATATCGGCGGTCAAATTTTCCGTTCGTATGTTTATTACTAAAACTCGCGCTCATACTTGAGCCACATTTCTCACATTTTATCAGTCCGCCGAAAAGAAAATTTTTGTATACTCTAAAATTTTTCAGTTTTTCTTTATGGATTTTTTGAGCAAGAGCAAAAATTTCCTCCGAGATTATTGCCTCGTGGATGCCGTCATAAATTATGCCGTTATGTTTTATTTTTCCAGTATAAACTGGATTTCGTAAAAGGTAGGCAATAATCGTTTTTGAGAAATTTTTGCCATACTTGCTTTTTATACCTTGCTTCTTTAGATTTTTGTATGTTTCTGCCAGCGAGCCAGTTTCAATATAAGTTTCAAAAATTGATTTTATTTCCTCTGCTTCTTTCGGATTTACAATTAGCTTTTTATCTTGCCGAGAATATCCATAAGGAGTAAATCCGCCGTTGCACAAACCTTTTATAGCTCGCTCTAACATTTTATCTCTGGTTCTTTCGCTGGTTAGTTCTCTTTCAAACTGCGAAAAAGTGAGCATAATGTTGCGAAGCAACCTTCCAGCGGGCGTGGAAGTGTCAAATCTTTCCGTAATGGAAATAAAATCAATTTTTGCTTGCTCAAAAAATTCAATCAGTTGGTAAAAATCTTTCGGCGAACGAGTGAGCCGATCAATTTTGTAAACCAAAACCACATCAATTTTTTCTTTTTTCAAATCAGAAAGGAGTTCCTGCAAAGCAGGTCGTTCTAAAATTGCGCCTGAATAACCAGCATCATTGTAAACTTTGAAAACTTGCCAATCGTTTTGACTAGCAATAAACGACCTTATTTTCTGTTCTTGCGCTTCGCAAGACGAAAATTCCTTTTCCGCTTGGTTGTCGGTTGAAACGCGAGTATAAATGGCGCAATTTTTGATGTTCATAAGTTTGTATTGTTAATTCTTAAAAAGAAAAAATTGAATTCCCCCGAAAGCATTAAAATCCGCTTCATTTCCCGCCAAAGCGACGGCGGAGCCGTCGCGGAGCGAAGCCCAACCCCGCCAATGGCGGGGTTGGGCGAGCGAACCCTCTCAACTTCAAAATTTGAGTTCGTATCTAGTTTCTTGGCTCCCGACTTAAAACCTTCGCAAACTTTTGAAATCATTTTGCCAAATCTGATACACAAATCCAAAAAGCGAAACCTGAAATGATGCGCCCCGTCACTATTTTTCTGGGGCAAAGGAGGCGGGGCGACGGACTCGCCCGCGCGGAGGAGGGGTCTGGGGAGGAATCCGCGCGGGTTTCGGCTTTCCTTTTTGAAAAAATCGGCGGCTACAAATTGAGAAAAGATTAAATTCATGTTAGTATAGTTGTGAGGGTTAGTTTCAACGCTCATACTTGTACTACCATACTATGGAAAGCAAACAAAAGGAAATTGGGGATAAAATAAAAGTCTTTTGCACAAAGCAAGGATTGACACAGGACGCTCTTGCGAGAAAGTGCGATATTCCCTACACAACACTGACCAAAATTGAATCAAATGTGATAACGAAGCCGTCAATTCAAACAGTGACAAAGATTGCCGAGGGGTTGGGAATAAGCATTGATGATTTAATCAAATAAATTTATGGAAAAGTACAACAAATTAGTCAGAGATAAAATTCCAGATATTTTGGACAAGCAAGGGGTTCCCTATGAAAAGAGGGTTGCCACACCAGAAGAATTTAAGGTGGAGTTGATTAAAAAACTTAAAGAGGAAGCAGGGGAATTTTCTGAGGCAGGTAGCCCAGAAGAATTAGCTGATGTGATAGAAGTAATTGAAGCATTAAAAAAATTGCCTGATTATGCAAATGTGGAAGAATTACGAAAGAAAAAATCGGAAGAGAGAGGAGCTTTTGATGAGAAGATAATTCTTCAAGGAGAAAAAAGTTAGTTTTTTAGTAAAAAATATGAACAAAGAAAACATCAAAAATGCAATCTCAAAAAGAAAGTTTTCAATTCTTATAATTATTGTTTTGCTAATAATTATTGCTATTTTATTCGGTCAAAAACAGGATTATAAATACACACTACTCTATCAGTACCAAACCATACCCGACATTGAGCTGACAAATACTTTAACCACAACACAAGGCGGTTTGTCTGGCGAGGTTAGAGGTTTTGTTAAATTCGATAACATAGCTGACCAGCCAAAAAATTTACGACAATACTATATAATCAAATCACTCAATAAATTTGATGGAAATTCACGCCAGTATTTCTCGCTTGAAGAAATTATCAAAATGCAGTATCTCGCTCCGAGAAGTTTAGGCGTTTCGGAATTGGTTGAAGTTAGCGAAACTGGGAACACAATAACATTAGAAGATGAGAGCGGAAATAAGTTTTTCATTGATAAATCTACAAAAGAGGTCTCAATGAAAGACGCTACCGGCGATAGCACAACTTTGATTACGAGTGATAATAATTACGGAGATTTTATTAAAAAGTGGTTAAAATAATTTATATGAATAAGAAAAATTTAGGCGGAATACTAGTCATCATCTTAATTGTCGCTGGGATTTATTTCTTTTGGGGCGGAAAAGAAACATGGCTTGGTTTCTATTATCCTGATGGCTGTTTGACCTGTACAGACCAGTATATTTACAGTCCACAATTTGATGACCGAGCATCTTGTCTTGCTTGGGCAACAAATCTTAAATCGCAACGGAATAATCCCAGCGACGATTTTGAGTGCGGAAAAAATTGCAAGACACCAGACGGACCAGATGGTTTGTACGTGTGCGATGAAACCGTTGATTACTAAACTCTATGAGGGATACCAAGAAGGCATTTTTATGGATTATAGATGTTCTTGAAACAAACAAGATCGTATATAAAATTTCTGGCGGTTTTGTCGCGCGGATTTATGGAGTGAATCGAGAGCTTGCTGATATTGATATTGAAGTGTCCGAAAAAGATATATTAACTATTGCGCGCGAAGCAAAACCGTATATCAAATTTGGACCCGAAAGATATCAAGATGAGAATTGGGATTTGGAACTTTTGACACTGGAATATGAAGGCCAAGAAATTGATATTGCTTGTGCTGAAGCAAACATTTTCAATCAAGAAAAGAAACAATGGGAAAAGACAATATCTGATTTGCAAGATATAAATATGACCGAAGTATATGGAAAAACTGTACCGATAGAAAAAATGGACACTCTCATAAATTACAAAATCAAACTTGGGCGTGAGGTTGATATTGAAGATGTAAAGCAACTATCGGAGATAAAAAAGAAAATGTTTGCTAACTAAATAGCCGCCGATTTTTTCAAAAAGGAAAGCCGAAACCCGCGCGGATTCCTCCCCAGACCCCTCCTCCGCGCGGGCGAGTCCGTCGCCCCGCCTCCTTTGCCCCAGAAAAATAGTGGCGGGGCGCATCATTTCAGGTTTCGCTTTTTGGATTTGTGTATCAGATTTGGCAAAATGATTTCAAAAGTTTGCGAAGGTTTTAAGTCGGGAGCCAAGTGGGATTTGCAGAGCCAAAAGCTCTGCTTTTCTCTTTATTTAGTCCTATTTTAATCGGTTCGAACGTATCGTTTTTTGAATTTACCCCAGATGAGACGAACTGCATGGGTAAGAGGGCATTTTGCACGTCAATCCCGAGTATTTTATCTTTTAAGAGCAGGTTCGAACCTAAGCCAGCCAAAAGCATTTTTCTGGCCAGAATTCCTTTGTTTTCAAAGGCTTCTTTCGCATCTTCGAAAAATTTAATTACTCGGTGCGCCACATCAAGCCAGCTGTCTACTCGGTTATCAGTATCGTTTAAAAGTTCCTGAAGCCTGGCTTTTTCTTGAGTCACGGACGATTTCTTTTTATTAAATTCGTCGTCTGTTATTTCTCCCATAGCTCGCATATCAATTAGCGTATCTAATTTTCTTACGCAGATTTCGTAGTTCTTTTGCAGATTGTTTAAAACCGTGTTTCTATCGTCAGATTCTTTTGAGTTTTCTTCTTTTAGCCAAGTCATTGCCCAAGTGTGGAATTCCTGCGGAACTTTGATTTCTCCCAATATTTTAGCTATCTGTTTTTCCAAATCTTTTATTTCAATGTGATGTTGACTGCACTTGCCTCTGCGTTTTGTGCCGTATAAGCGAAAATTTGCCTCTCCGGCTTGGGTTTCTGCCCGGGATGGAGCAAATGTTGGACTCGGTCGAATTCCTCACGTGTGATCATTGGCTCGTGCTTGCCTTTGTGCCAATTGCCGCTGCCCTGCGGCCATTCAAACCAGCCATAATAAAATGGGTTATAAAGCGTGCGGTAAAATCCGCTTCGAGCTAACTTTTTTAAACCCCATTGCGTTACTGCAATCTCATGCGCTCTTGGCACAGTAAAACTCCCGCTTAAAATCATATCAAACATTTTTCTAATTATCGGAAACATCTTTGGGTCTTTATGTATTGTTTTAAATCCTTTTTCCTTGTCTGGAGTATTTTTGTAGCCAATTGGCGCCAGGCCCGGGTGCCAACCCATTTCCACTTTGCGCCTCAGCCCGCGCTTTACATCTACACCTTTATTGTCGTTTTCAAGTTTGGCCTGGCTGCAAAGTAAATTGAGCAGAAATTTATCATTCGGAGTATTCTTAAATGTTTGGCCCAGCGTTTTTATTTCAAGAAGTTTATTTTGATCCATCAAATAAATCAGATAACCGGTGTCCACTGAATTTCTGGATAGACGATTTGGATGCCATGCGAGAATGGCATTGGCTTCGCCTTTTTCTATGCGTTTAATTACTTCGTTGAAAATCTTTCGGCCCGGATCCTTAGCTGAATATGATTCCTCAAATCTGTTAATTATTTCTAGTCTTTCTTTTTTGGCAGCCGATTCTAATTCGCTTTTCTGCGAACCTATCGAAAGCACTTGCCGGTCTTCTTGTTCTGATGATTTTCTTGCATATAGAAAGTATTTAATTTTTTGTGGTTGCTGTTCCATAAAATTAATTAAATAGCCCTGTTGTGTTAAGCCACATAATTAAGTATCCGCCGGAGCTCACTCGTGACCAGATTGTTGGGAATTTTGACGGAAGTTCGGCAGTCAGTCCTTCTGGCAATTTGTAATCTTTGTTTTCATAAATCCAAGCATTGTGAGCTGAGATTGCCTTCGGATTTACCGAACTCCCTTCATAAATAAATTTATCTTTTATTTCATTAAAGTTTTTTACTCCTCTTTGGGCATAACCCATTGCTATTTCTTCTATTTCTGAAAGTGTCAGAAGCGACGTTTCCAAAGAGTGAGAATCTTGGCACTCTTCTTGCTTCTTGGGGTTTTCTATTATGTCTTCTTGGGGATAACGAATGCCTACTTGGACAATGTCGTTGTTTCTTATATCAACTTCGTATTCATAAACCTCGCAAGTGTTGCCAATGTATTCTTTTTGCTGATAAACTTCAACTTTTCTCTCCCAGCCGTCAACATCCTCTGATGTGTAGCCGTTGTCGGTTTGGTTAGTAATTATGCCGACATTAAAGTTTGACGGACGGCGGGTGTGTATATATTGCAATTGCAAATCTGGTTTGGCCATAAAATCTCTAATTGCTTGCGTTGCTTTTTCTCTTTCTAATTCTGGCCGAGCGGTTAAAAGATCGAGCTGCGCGCTAAACTGGCTGGATTTGGAATACATTTCTTTTGACAAAGCTTCTTTTTCTTTTTGCAGACCCCCGCAAATTCCTTCAGTTGAAATTACGCGCCACTCTTTTCCGATAACCTTTTCTCCTGTTACTGTTTTTGTTGATTCCATATCCCTTAATTCTATACAGCCTTGTTCTTTCTGCTTGTCGGTTATTTCGTTTATTTTTTGTATGTAGCCCTCACTTACTTGCTCTCTTTGACTTTTTATTGCCGCCATTTGAGCTTCAATAGAATTTCCTTGCACCTTTTTCTGGCTGGTTATATTTCTGTTTATTTGAGTATAAACAATGGCCCCGCCAATACCAATTACAATGATTGCCGTTAAGGCGATTATTAGAATTTTTTTGTTCATAAATTTTTTAATTAATTTTTTATTTTTTTGACCTTGCGCCAGGGGCCTGCAGAATCCTCTGGCAAGGTAAACATAAGCCCATCAAGCAAGCAAGTCAAACAAAAAACAGTGGATAAAGCAGAGAGGGGTGTTTTGTTCGTAAAAACCCTCAAAATTACCGATGTTTCACCGATGTTTTACCGATGCTCCGATATACCCGTTTTTTGGTCGCATTTCAGTCATATTTGGTCACATTGTGGTCTGAAATTTGTCCAACTTTTGTCCAACTTTCATCCAACCCCTTTTTGGTGCAGTTTTAGTGCAATTTAGTGCAATATTTTTTGCAAACTTTGTTTGTCTTATTTAGACTATTTTCTTAATTATTCTTTTTAATTAATTCTTCTTAGTGTATGGTTCATGGCGGTCCCGGGCCGGAGTCCATCATGGTCTTTAACCGTAGACCACTATGGTCTACGGTGTTGTGAAAAAGTTTGGGATTAATTCGATACATTGTGGCTGGCCAAGCGCCTCCTTTTACTGTGTGCGGCTTGGTTTCAATTAATCCCAATTCAACCAGTTTCTTTCGCACCCGCTTGCATGTTGAACTCCCAAATCCCAATGTCTCAAACCCCATCTTTCTGCCATATTTATCATTAAAGGAGCGATCAACGTGCCAAAACCAGCCGTTTTTATCGCCACAACGATTGCGCAAATGGCAAAGCGCAATTAAAAAATCCCGTTCGGCGTGGCTTAGTTCGCGCAGTTTTTCATCTTCATAAATTTTATGTGGAGCGAAAAAACAATTTGAATGTTTTTCATAGGCTCCCAATTTGCTCTGATTCATAATTTTCGTTAAATAACTCGGACACTTTTTCATTGATGGCAGTTTCTACGGCGCTGCCTGCTTCGTGGTTTATAGGGTGGATAATGGGCAAGTTTTGGCTCCCAATCTTTTTTGTTGGGTAGACAAGTCTGTAACCGCCGTTTTGGCGGGTATAAACCGCTACCGATCCCACCCAAAACTTTTCATCTAAAACAAACGAAACAAACCATAGGAGGCCGTCCTTGGGTTTTATTGGATAAAACTGAATTTCACTTATTGAAGTTTGTTTTGAGTTCATAGTTGTTCGTAACTTTTTCGTTAAAATTTTTGATTGAAGGCTCGCCTATGTAGGTGACTTTATATAGACTAAAAAGATTGTTAGCCCGAAAAGAAGCCTCTTCATCAGAAAGCTCCACGCCGTAACGCTTTTTATATAATTCTTTAAATTGTTGTATGGCTTCTTGGGGCAACATAAAAAGCTGACCCCAGCTGGGAATCGGCCTTCATCTTGCTTTAGTTTAGTTATTGCTTTCTTTAACGAGGCTCTCCTTGATCTCAGGAGGGAAACTTAATAATTTGAAAAACAAAAAACGGGACCACCACTCCCATCATCAACTCAAAAAGAGTCAATAACAGAAGTCGTAGCCCCGTGACACTTAGCCTGGTATTTCACAGGCACCGTCAGACTAACTTCAACTTACATTTTAATAATAGCGCTCCTTAAAACTCGCCGTCAATATCTAACCTGTGGATAACTCCCTTACAAAGAATTAACAAGAAGTTTACAAAAATTAATGATTAATCGCGCGACATTTCTCGCACTGGTAATATCGTTTTCCAAACTCGCTATTGTAGTACCTGAACTCCGTATGCCCGCAATCCCAGCGCCCGCCTTCTAATTTAAAGTTTTCACATGTCGGTCGCTTAACGAGCTTCGGTCGCTCTAATACAATTGTTTTAATAATTTCTTTTTCCATGTTTCCATTATAATTAAATTTTATTTATTGATTTTGTCAAATTTTTTGGGATATCATGTTCCCAAACTCGTAAGATTTTCCAGCCAAGTTTTTTGTAATAAGCATTTACTTCCTTGTCCCTTTTTTTGTTACGATTTATTTTTTTAACCCAATAATCGCGATGAGCTTCGGGTATTCGGCAGTGCTTTTTGCATCCGTGCCAAAAACAGGAATCAATAAATATAACTAACTTTTTTGAGGCAACAACTATGTCGGGCTTGCCGAAATGTTTTGAGCTGTTTTTTCTGTATCTTATCTTATGTTCTGACAGAATTTTCCAAACACTTTTTTCAAGTCTAGTTTCTTTGCTTTTTATTTTTCCCATTAAAACGCTCCTTTCTTTTTTGCTTATCTTATCCGTCATTTTTAGTTTCGTTGACTATTTCGGCTGGATTGATTTTGAATTGCAACATTTGAGCTGTTGGTCTGCCGCCGTCTCCGCCTTTCCTTTGCATTGTTATTCTGCCAATCTTTAAACTGCCACCTCTTGCAATGCGAACCTCGCCATTGCCATAAAAATTTATCACAACTGCAATCGGCAATAAAGTCCATAAATTCTCTGGTTTTATGTAAATCAAAATCCAAGCCGCCGCTAATTTATCCCTGCCTTTTAAAACATCTGCTACAACAAGAAATTTATTGCTTTCAAAAAAATCAATAATCTTTTTCTGTGTTGGCTTGTCCATTTCTTCCATAAACATTCGGCGGGGGTCTTTCAACCCTTTCTTTCTCGGCTTTGTTTCGCCAGTAAAAAGTTTAAGGGCTTTTGTTATGTCTTTTGGAATACTCCAAAGCTCCACATATTTATCAATCCACCTTTTATCAATTTGGTTGAAACCAGTCGGGTTGCTAACCAATTTTATTGAGATGTTTTCTGCTCCAATCACATCTTTTAAATAGATTTTAATCTTAACCTGCACATCTGCCTTGTGCGAGCCAGTAATTTTTACTGCTTCAACCCTTTCTATTTCATTTAAATCGTAGCTCATTATTATAAGCCACTTTTTTGCGTCTTCGTCGTTTTTCCAATCATTGAATTTTCTGACAACATCGTCCTCATTTTTAAAACCATTTCGAGCTGTTGCCGAGCCGCGTTTAACTAAATCTTTTATATTGTTTTCCATAAATTTAAATCAAAGCAAACTGCTTTGGATGAATTACTTTTTTATCCAACGAAGCCACCTCTCTTTTATTTTCTAATTGTGGATATTTTTTAATCACTTCAACAAATATAGCTTTCAAAACTGGTACGGAAACGCTGTCGCCGAATTGTTTGTATGCTACATTGCGATTTTCTGGCAGAACAAAATCCTCTGGAAAACCCTGTAATCTCGCGCATTCTCGCGGAGTCAGTTTACGAATTTTGCCATCAACGAGGTACGCTCCTGTTTTGCTTGCCGCCCCGCCACCAAAAGCCGACAAGGTTATTCCCGACCCGTTAACCGAATAAATCCTCTCGCCTTGTCCGCCGCTATTTATAGTGCCAATCTGCAAAGGTCTGCGAGGGTCAACGACCTGTTTATCTTTGCCGTAAATTTTTATGTCGGGTCTATTTATATAGCAGTCTTTTGGAGCTACTTTTTCAAGAATATCTTTTATAACCTTAGCCTCGTTTGTTGGTTCGGGAAATTTGAAATCCTCAACACCCAACTCTTTTCTAAAAGCCACAAAATATATTCTTTCTCTTGCCTGTGGTAATCCATAATCACTTGATTTTAAAATTTGGTAAAACGGCTTATATCCTATATCGTCCAAGACATTTAAAACCGCCGCTAATGTATTGCCGTTTTCATGCCTTGCAAAATTCTTAACATTCTCCAAAAACAAGATATCTGGCTTGTGATGTTTGGCAATTCTTGCGACATCAAAGAACAAAGTTCCCCTAACATCCTTAAATCCGAGCCGCTTGCCCGAAATGCTAAATGCCTGACAGGGAAACCCTGCGCACAAAATATCGTGTTGAGGTATTTCTTTTTCTTTGATTTTTGTTATATCGCCGTGTGGCAATTCGCCAAAATTTTTTAAATAGGTATCTTGTGAATTAGCGTCCCATTCAGAAGTAAAAACACAAGTGCCGCCTAAATCTTCCAAAGCCAGCCTAAAACCGCCTATGCCAGCAAAGAGGTCTATAAAAGAAAAAGTTTTTTTATTATTTTCTTGTTTCGGCATATTTAGTATGTTTACTTCAATTTACTCTTTTTTTAAAGAATCTTCAACTTCATATGCAACTAAAAAACAAGCCCCGAATAACTTGTTTGTTTAGCAAAATTTAGAAAATTGTTGCTTATCTATTAAGCATCTTTTTTATATTTTCGGGAGTATCAAACGGTACGCCGCAAGATTTAAGATAGCCAGTAAAAGTTGTTGATGTTTCAGCAACAGAAACAATCACGTAATATCCTTCATTCTGACAACTTAAAGAAAAAGATATTGCTCCTTTTTGTTCGTCGGTCAAACTACTTGACATTGAAACATTGACTGGAGTGCCGTACATATCGATCCCATAACTATTCGTTGGTAAACAATTATTGGAAAAAAGCACCGTACTACTCAGCATCTTTCTTTCAAAATCTACAAAAGAGTTGTTTGCGAACGTTGCAAAATTGCATGGCGAGGCTATGGTAGCACACACCACTTGCGGAGACTGAAAATCAGTATAGGAAATATTCGCTTCGATGGGCATATATCCAACGTTAACTGAAACCCAGCCGACAGGTAATGAATTTGGCAATAAACTTATAGTATCTGATGTTGTTATTATAATATTTTCCATAAAAAATGACGTAAAAATTTTACTAAATTCGACTTTTCAGTTTAAATTATATTATTTAATAGAAGTAAGTCAAGGCGTTATATTCTGGCAATTCATAAATTAATGAATCCATAAATTATTTTATGCCAGCAATCATTTTTAGTTTTTGGGCAATGGTTGAATGGTAAATCGGCTCAAGTTTAAATGTGATAATATCTAAACGTGCTTTCCATGGTGGATCCAATGGTATAAGTCTTATTTTTTTAGATATTCCTTGAGACATGTTGGGATCAACAGTTCGACTCTGCTCTTGATTATCTTGAGGTGCAGGCAATATCGGCACTACCGGTGAAGAAACGGACGCATTCATTTCCTTATTAAATGTATAGTCAGATATATCCTTAATGAGGGCATCTAAATATTCCCCCGTAGAATATAAATTACTTATTCTGTCTAGCTCATCGTTATCCAAATCTCCAACAAAAAGATGGAGATTTTTACTCCAACTATTGGTTGCGATTATTTTTTTAGCGAATTGATATCCACCATTTTGTTTATAATCTGAAATAATATCTTCCGCTCGCCTAATTTCTTGGAGAATAATTTTTGCCGCATCTCTCTTGTTGTCAGATTTTTGTTTCCGATATACCAAAAATGCAACAAATGCTGCTAAAATTGTAGCGAGAGTTGAGGGAAGATTCGAATTTAGAAAGTAATTCCAGTCCATATCCTTATTTCCAGCCTTGGCCGACAGCTTTCCACATTACTTGTTCCTGTGGAACTTGAATCGGGCCTTGAGGTGTTTGCTGTGTTATATTAACCTGACCTTTTTTATACTCTAAGGAAAGCTCAAAATAGTTTGCCATTTTTTCACTTTCAATATAAGCGATTTTATGTTCTTTCCTTGTTTGGAAATTAGCTCCAATTTCCATTTCTGCATTCCAAAGTTTATCTAATTCCATTTCTTTAACATAGCTTTCATATAATTCTGTCATCGCTTTGGCCAATTCAGCCGGAGCGTCAATAACTGTTTCCACTCCCAAATCTTCTCTGGCTTCCTTTCTACCAATAAAGTATTGATGTGAATAAAGTTTTTCTGTAAAATAGTCAACAATTTTTCCAATTTCATCATCTTTTATCGGACTCTTATGACTTTTTAAAAGTCTCTCTGCCAATCGTCTTATTAAATTATGAGTTCTGTTTACATTCCCGAGCGACAAGGGATGTATCTGTGGACTTGATTCAACAAATTTATTGAAAATTTTTGTTAAGTCTTCATCGCTTTTTATGCCGAACTTATTTTTTGCTAAATCAAAATACGCCATTACGTCCTCGACTGAAATAGGAATTTTATTCTGTGGATTATGCGGGTCTTGCGGATTAAAAACATTTGCCGTTGATGGATCAATCGGCGAAAGTTCTGATAAGTCAGTCATCACTATTTCATCTGCTCCCAAAGAAATCATTGACGCTGCACTGTGAGCTTTATATGGAATCAGCACCGAAAATTTATTACAGTATTCGCGAATCATAGAAACCAATCTCCACGGCACCATCGTATCTCCGCCAGTGCTATAAAGAAATAAATCTATATTTTCTACTTTACCAATTTGTCGCAGCTGCTTACTAATAATCGGGATAATATCCATTGCAACTCGCGCATTTACCGGCCCCTGCCTGTCGCTGGTCAGATAGGTTATTACTTTTGAATTTCTCGCTTTTTCTATTTCTTGTATTAGTTGTTTTTTGTCCATATAATTTTTTTATGATTTTATTTTTTATATTATTATTTTACATCTTTTCTTTCAAGCACATCAAAACCATCGGCGATTGCCTCGCATAAAAAGTTTTCCAATTGGCTTTGATCTTCTTTTGTTTGTGCTTTGTAGAGATATGTGTAGTAAAGCTGTTTTTGCTGCTGTTTAATTATTGCCGGAGCAAGGTTGTATTTCAAAAGCATAGCAGCCATCAAAAGTCTCCCAACACGGCCATTGCCATCTGAAAATGGATGAATCTGCTCAAACTTGCTGTGGACTTTAGCTAGCAACAAAATAATATCGTCTGTCTTGTTTGCTGCATCCTTCATAACAGGCGGAATTAATTTAGGAACGCTCAAATAATTGGCAGTGGGCAAATCTGTGCCTCTAATTCTCACTGCGTGATCCCTGTATTTACCTGCGTCCGGGCGGACACCATTCATCAAAATGCTATGCAACTTAATTACCATCTCTTCGTTTATTTCTCCCATTTTCGAGATGTAGTCGAACAAATAATTCAAGGCTGTCTGGTGGTTCTTTGCCTCCAGCTGTTCTGTTAAGCTCTTGTTTGGCAAGGCAACGTTATCAAAAATAACTGCGGCTGTATCTTTTTCGTCCAGCGTACTGCCTTCAATGCTGTTCGAGTTATAAGTAAGCTTTAATATAAACTGGTCGCGGATATCCGGGTTTGCCAAAATTTCCTCAACAACATTTTTGTGTTGAGACGATTTTTGTTGTAATGCCTGTTTTTTGGCGGTTAAAACATCTGCTGGAATTACTTTCTGCCCCGTGACTTCCAAAAATAATTCGTCTATTATTGCCTGCATCTTTAATCGGGGAGTAGATTTGCCGTTCCACCAGCTATTTAGGGTTGCAAAAGACACGCCAAACCTATCGGCCAGTTTGGCTTGAGTCAGTCCAAGCATCCTTCTTATAATTTCTAATTTTTGTTTTAATGTCATATAATGTGATATTATCAAACTTTATATAGTTAGTCAAATAATGCAAAACCATATAAAGTTGCCTTTTCAGAGCTTGGTGGTATAATAAAAAAATTATGGAAGTTGAATCAAAAGAGCAAATAATAAAACGGAGGAAGGAAATTGAGCAAGATATCGTAGATATGCTTTCAGGGGCTGAAAGCGATTTTACGTTAGAAAACGTGAAGGAGGTTATTTATAACGAAGAAAGTCAGGATGACTTGATGAAGGCTATTTCCATGTTTGATACAGGGAAAATTCCCGAGGAATTGGAAAATATACTTGAATTAACCAATGATGCCTGGAATTATTTTCCGCACAAAACTTTAAAAGGACTTTCTCCTGCTGAGATGATGTTAAAATATGAGAAAGAAGATAAAAAAACAAAACCAATAAAGATTTTAAAGAGTAAGAAGTTCACTGCTAAACAAAAAGATTTATTGTGGAGCGGCGATGGAAAGGGCCCGTATTCCCAAGCAAATTTAACAAAACAGATTCGCATTCTTGATGATTCGGTTAGCAGAGTGTTTTTGATTGTTGAGGCCGAAATCAATCCTACAACTTTTGAAATTATTAAAAACAATAGGCACGACAATGAATTTAAGAACAATGTGATGATTCAACAGCTGTTAGACAGAGCTGAATATCGTGGCCCGCAGTTTGGTTATGTTGTCGCCGCGTTTGAGGAAGAATATAAAGATAATGAGGTTTTGGCTCGGGCCGAACAAGCATTAAAATATACCCAGGAAAGCATAATTAAAATGCATAATTATGTAATACACAAATATCTATGAAAAAGAAAAATCCTATTTTAGTTTCTGCTTGCCTTCTAGGCGTTAATTGCCAATATAATGGCGAAAGTGATTTTACTAGAGAATTGTTGGACTTTCTTAAAGACAGAGGCGAGTTTATTGCCATATGCCCCGAGGTTTTGGGTGGCCTGACTATTCCCCGCGACGGAGCTGAAATAATTGGCGATAAAGTTAAAACTGTGAAGGGCAATGATGTGACAAAAGAATTTCTGGCTGGGGCTGAAAAGGTATTGAAATTTGCAAAAGAAAATAATGTTGACTTCGCAATATTAAAAGCCAAAAGTCCGTCTTGCGGAGTCGGCATGATTTACGACGGAACGTTTTCTCGAAAACTTATTGAAGGCGATGGCATTACCGCCGCTTTGCTGAAAAAGAACAAAATCAAAGTATTAACCGAAAAGGATTTTATAAAACACTAAAATAAAATGACGTCCTCCTCGGACTCAAAAAAATCCGCTAACGAGCGGATTTTTTATCGTCCGAGGTTTCCTTCGAATCGCATTCGAATTCTCCAGTTAAATCTATTCCACGGTCAAAGTTATTTTGTCTTTCGATGTATTTTTTAATGTTGGCCTCATTGAGTCCAACTGTAGAAACAAAGTATCCAGTGCTCCACACGCCGGTCTCGCCGTAAATTTCTGAAATGAATTTGAATTTTTTCTTCAACACGGACGCGCTCTCTGCTTTCAATTTTTGCACAACATCCGAGATGGAATACTTTGGAGGGACTTCAATCAAAATATGGACATGGTCATTTCCAGTATTGATTTTTATCAAATACCAGTCTGGATGCCTTTTCTGTGTTTTGTATAAGGCTCTCATCAATTCTGCACGAACATAGTTTTTCAGAAATTTACGGCGATACCTCGTACCCCACACAATATGATATTCTGCTTGGTATACAGTGTGATTTAACTGTCGAATTCTCATGATAACAGTTTAGCACGTATTCTCGTGCTAAACCATTCCTCCCCGCCCTCGGCGGACTCCGAGGCGTCTCAACGCCTCGGGCGGGGTTTCCTGTAAGGAATTAAAAATAATAAAACAGAACCGATGTGTAAGGCATCGGTTCTGTTTTATTTCTCCCAAGAAATATCCTTCAAAACTTTTTTAATAGCAATGGCGCATAATGCAGAACATTTTTTAACATCTTGCCGCCTATGTTTAATCAAGCTCGGAGTTATATCACCGCCTACTTCTATCTCATCGGTGTCTGAAATAACCCTTAATGATCCAAAGCCAACATTGAACATATCGCAGACATGAGCTATTGATGCACTCTCCATATCTATTGCTAGGGCATTATAATCTTTACTTATTCGATTCCGGTGTTTTTTCGATAGGATAAGTTGATCGCCAGTGACTATCGTTCCAATAAAATATGGCATTTTACCATTTTCAATAGACGAAAATGCTTTCTTGCACCATTCAATAAAAATTTTATTACAATTCATCCAATCAACTTTTTTCCATTTTTCGTTTTTATACATCCTAAGCTTTCTTTGTTTGATTTCGTCGCCTACATATGCCACTACGTCGTGCTGGATAACTTTATTCGCCACTACTATATCTCCAAATTTAAGTTTGTCATCAGAAGCTCCTGCAAGGCCGCACGAAATAACTATATCTGTTTGGCAGGTACCCATTTTTTAGACACTCTGTATGTTCGCAGAATTCTGAAAAATTAAGTTTTTTTGAATTTTTTCGATTTTCGTAAATCTAGCGGCGAACACGGCAGGCGGGCATCTTAAGGCAGTGT